>OLRP01000077.1_pt1 | contig 70230 bp, 65 predicted proteins | sample 1672401 | NCBI WGS metagenome assembly OLRP01 (sample SAMEA3136682, study PRJEB25190) | human gut metagenome | reverse complement strand
CAATGACTTGACATCCTCGGGGGCACTGTGTGTCCGGGATAGTCTGCCGGGGTGAGGAGAGTAGGTATATACGATTATGTGTAAGAAAAATCTGATTTGCATAAAAATGAATTGACATGTGTAAACAAAAATGCAATAATATGTGTAACAAAAAATGCAAAAAAGGAAGTTGTTTATGAGAACAAATACATATATCAGATTGGAAATGCTATATAAAAAGTATAAAGGATATGTGGAAACACGAGAAATTCTGGAAGAAGGTTTTTCAAACCGCCAGATCGCTGTTTTGGTTAAAGAAGGATATTTGGAGAATGTGACACATGGACATTATTGGCTATCCGGTGGGCAATGTAAGAAGCCTCAAGACTATAAATGTATTGAAGTATGTCTTAGCAATCCAAAGGCTGTTATTTGTATGGACAGTTCTCTTTATTATCAGAAGGTTAGTACAAAGGAACCAGAGTATTTATCGGTTGCGACAGAGCGAACAGACCGTAGTATATTAAAAATGAATTTTCCGACGAGGCGGCATTATTTTTCTGGACGAAATTTTCAAATTGGTCAGAGAAAAAGAGAGACAGAATTTGGTAGTTATAATATCTATGATGTTGAACGGAGCCTTTGTGATATACGGCGTTTAGAGCCAGAAAATTCATTTGAAATCATGGATTATGTAAAAGAGAGTGAGCAACAGTATAAACGTCTGATGAAATATGCAGAGTTGTTTGGAATAAAACAATTTTAAAGGAGAAATATGGATTACATGTATGATGGCATAGATATTTTGGATGAGAATCTGGAAAGTGCCAGAAAAAGACAAATGTTCAGAATACTTGTCTATTATCAAAGGTTATGTCTGTATTCGGGCGGTACAATAGCAGGTGAAAAGAAGCTAGATTCAAATAGCTTACAGACACCTTTATTTTGGGATCAGGAAAGTGCTTTGGAGCAGAGGATATACGAAAAAATGAAAAAATGGGAAATAAGACATCCCATAATGGGAATTGTGATATGTACAATACTAGGGGGAATATTGATTAGTCTGATAGCAGGAATTATTTTAGAGGGAATTATGATGGTATGACAAGAACTATAAAAATATGAAAGAGAAAAGGATTCTGCAAATGTTTTTGGATTCTAAAGGTGAGAGAAAAGTGATAAAGAATAAAATTATTAAAGTACAGGATATTTTAATTACAGTTGCCAGTGAGGATTTTGATGATTATATCTGTATTACGGATATGGCGGCCGCGAAAGGTGGAGATTCAAGAGCAGCGGATGTTATAAGAAATTGGTTGAGGAATAGGATGACGTTGGAATTTCTATGTACATGGGAAGAAATTTATAATCCGGAATTTAAAGTGTTCGAATCTGAACACTTTAAAAAACAGGCTGGATTATTAACATTTACACCTAGTGTTTCTGAATGGATAGAAAAGACAAATGCAAAAGGGATGTATGTAAAAAGAGGTCGCTATGGAGGTACATTTGCACATAAAGATATCGCATTCGAGTTTGCTTCTGCAATCAGCCCGGTATTTAAGTTGTATTTGATTAAAGAATTTCAAAGATTAAAGGAAAATGAAAATAACCAGAAAAAAATAGAGTGGGACGCAAAAAGATTTTTATCAAAAAATAATTATCTGATACAGACAGATGCGGTTAAGAATTATATTATACCGAGTGGAAATTACCGGACAAATTTAGAATGGCTTGCATATGCAGATGAGGCAGATATTCTGAATGTTGCACTGTTTGGTTTTACTGCAAAGGCATGGCGTGAATCTAATCCTGAACTTGCGAAGAAGAATAATGCTCGTGATTTTGCGACAATTAATGAATTGACGGTTCTTTCAAACATGGAGACTCACAATGCACATATGATTAGAGAAGGAAAGTGCAGACAGGAAGGATTTGCTATCTTGAAAGAAATCGCCGAATACCAGTTGAAAATACTAAATGAAGCAGATCAGGTTAAAACACAGATAGGTTCACAGGAATGATGAAAAAAGCTTCCTATGCAAAAACTTTTGTCAGGAAAGGAATTTGCATAGGAAGCGTTTTGGGTAGCAATAGTGTAACATCCGCAGTACGATTTTATGACAACAATATAACATCCTCCTCTGAGAAAAACAAAGAAAACAACGGTTTTACAGACTTTTTCAAGAGGAAAAGCCAAAAAAGTTTGTAGCAATGACTTGACATCCTCGGGGGCACTGTGTGTCCGGGATAGTCTGCCGGGGTGAAATGATTTTAGAAATATATAATGCGGAATCAAGAAGTGAGTATAATATGTATTGCGATAAGCATGAAAAATAGTTATAGTTAAAGGTAAAAGACGTGAATGGAGAGGAGCGGTAAAATGACGATAGAAGAAGTATTGGCAGTCGAAGAAATGCAGGTATTTGACAGGAAAAGTGTCAATATTGCTCCCAAAGTATTGGCAATACCAATTATTGCATTTGCAAATGCTGATGGTGGCACAGTTGCCATTGGAATATCTGACAAGACACGCAGGATAGAAGGTGTCGATTATGACATCTAAAAGTTGAATGAACTTCTTCGGGTACCGTTTGATTTTTGTGTTCCGACTGTGAAAGTAGAAATAGAAAAAGTCCAGTGTATTGATTTTAAAGGAAGAGAGAATCATGTTCTTCTTATGCATATTGAACCAAGTATGGAAGTACATGCGAATCAGGCAGATGAAGTGTTTATGCGTGTTGGAAATAAATCAAAAAAGCTCGCTTTTGAAGAACGAATGCAGTTGATGTATGATAAAGGAGAACGATTTTTTGAAGATAAACCGGTTCCGGAAGCTGATATAGAGGATATTGATTTAGCTTTTGTAGAAAAATATATTGCTCAAATCGGCTATTCCAAGACAGCAATGGAATATTTGAGGGAAAATAAAGGATTTATAAAAGAAAAAATGGGAAAGTGCAGATAAGTTCTGCGGCAATATTGTTATTCGGTAAAAATCCGCAGTTATATTTCCCAAGAGCACGTGTACGTTTTATTCGTTATGAAGGGACAGAAGAACGTGTCGGGACACAGATGAATGTTATCAAGGATGTCATTTTTGAAGGAAATATACTGAAGATGATAACAGATGCAGTTGCATACCCAGATACACAAATTAAGGAAAAAACTTATCTGGGCGAGGATGGGTTATTTGTAACAGAAGAAGAATATCCGAAGTTTGTCCGACAGGAAATTATTGTAAATGCTGTTACACATCGAGATTACAGTATTAGAGGAACTGATATTCAGATAAAAATGTTTGATGATAGGATTGTTGTGGAAAGTTACCGGGACTTGTGAAAACAGACAATATCTGACATACATATTTTTCTAGGAATCCAAAGATTGCAGAATTTTTGAAAGCATATAGCTTTGTAAAGGAATATGGCGAGGGTGTTGACCGTATGTGCAAAGAGTTAGAAGCGGTAGGTTTACAAGATCCTGAATATAGACTGAATGCTTTTATGCTCCAGACAACAATCAGAAACAGTACTTTAACTGATAAAAAACCACGGTTTGGTTGATAAAAAACCACTGTTTCAAGTTATTGACGATGCAGTCTGCAATAAGATTTTGGCTCCTACCATTTCGGAAAATATGAAAGAAATTGTTGAGGCTTTTGACATGAATCAGATTTTTGGTCGTAAGGAAGTAAAAAAAAACTTGGATATGGTGATTATAAAGCAGGCAAAGCAATAGAGGTTATGCAAGTATTGAACATCGTAATTCCTGTAGAAGGAAAAGGAAAGGGAAAGTATATTTTAAAAGAAATGTAGTGGTTAGTTTCATTGGTCTCAAAACAAAAGTGGGATTAGTGAGACTGATGTGAGAATCTTATGTGAAGAAGTATGAACTATAAAGTGGAGGAAGAATATGGAACCTACGAAAAAGGATTGGAAACTGTACAGAGAACGAATTGGTGACTGGGAGAAACAAGTATGAAGAATTTAAGATAGAACGTATAGATTAGTATTTCCATACGCTCTATCTCACATTTCATATTAAATTTTTGAATTCTACAAACTGAAAGTTGTCAAGATATAATAAAATTATTTTTGGGCCACATAAAGAAATCTATGTATTCTGCCTTCTATTACACCATTCTTTTCTAACACTTCCTGAGCATGGTATAAGTTTAACAAACACTTCTTTACATCAAAATTAGGGAATTCCCATTCAATAATATGTGCAAACCAAACGAGAGCACCTACATTCCAAAATTTAATTGGACGATACACTTCTTCTGCTTCAAGGGTTGTAAACCCCTTTTTTTCAAATGCTTGTTGTACTTTATGCAAATATTGCTTAGGAAATGGTAATGGTGGTATTTCGTTTAATAATAGCTCAACAAGTTCCCTATCATTTTCTGCCCCTACCTGTTGCGTAATAAAAATTCCTTTGGGTTTTAATACTCGCCATATTTCATTTTCGTTGAAAGCTCCATGACGATTTATTACAATATCAAATGTTTCGTTATTAAAAGGAAGTTTTGTAAGTCCATCGGCTTCCCTAAAATCTACCCCCAGTGGAAGTAATTTTTCTTTGCATAATTCGACATTGGGTGAGTATGCTTCTGTTGCACTCAAATGACAAAGAGGGTGTTTTAATGAAAGAAGGAACTCTCCACCACCTGTATCAATGTCTAATAGTTTCATTTCAGGCAATAAATAGTGACGAATAATTTTACTATAATCCCAAGGTAAATCGTTTTCTTCTTCGTATTTTCCATGTATATGAGAAAAATCCCACCCATGAATATGTGCAACCTTTTCTTCTTCCAACCATTCATTTAATAACTGTTCTTTATTCATTGTATAACTACTCCTTTTCGTATTGTTATTTATGTTTTACGATAGGGTGCAGTTACCTGATAACATAAGTTTTTGACCTCGATGCAACCTGTTACCAGATTTTATAACTGCACCGAGTAATTACCTCGAACAAACTGCATAATTGCTTCACCGCCTTTCAGAAATTCAACCATTAAACAAATTCAAGTTTGTTACTCACATGATATCATATTTTTTCTTCAATTACATCCACCTAATTTTAATACACTGCCATTCGACTTGCTGGGATTTCTTTAGTCGTCAAAAGGTTTTGGACTAAACTTACTCTCGTAGTCAGGTCCACAAATTTCTTCAGATTTTTTTTGAGCCACTCAACCTGCATAGTTAACTGACCAACCTTTTTTGCATACTCTGCTTTTTCCTTGCGTTCTTCGGCAAGCTTATCCTTGAGGTTTTCCTCACGCTTGTCATCAAACACGGCGGTAGCATTGTTAAGAAATTCTTTCTTCCAATTGCGGAGCAGATTTGGTTGGATATTATTCTCGGTTGCAAGGGTGTTGAGATCTTTCTCGCCCTTAAGCAGCTCGATTACTAGGTCTGATTTAAATTTGGCACTAAAGTTTCTTCTTTGTCTGGACATACTGATGAATCCTCTCTTTCATACTGATTTTAGTATATCAGATTCATTAAAAAATGTCCGAAAAAGTGTCTTAATTTATGAGACCATTATACTTGGTGATCATGGGGAATTTGAAACATTCAAGAAACAGTTGATGAAGGAAATTATTCTGATCTGTACCTATGAAGCCGAAGGAGAAAATCCGGAATTAGTTCTCTATAAAAAGAGATAAAAATTGCGAAAAGATAGAAATTCTATAAAAAATCCGCTATACTGGAGAGGAGTTGCTATTGCAGAATTTGCAGTAGCGACAGATGCTTCGTATAGCGGATTTTTTTATAATGGATGATTGAGAAAATTGAAAGTTGGAATTGAGTCAATGGATGAAGTGGGCAGTATTGACTGGATAGTGGGAAAGTTCCAAAGAAGTCAATGAATAGATATTCGAAAAGCCAAAAATAAATCAACAAGTAAGGAGACAACTTATGTCAGAACAGGAAAAGAACACTGAGCAGGGCGTCCACAAGCGCCGTGCAAGGTATAAAGGAAAATATCCACGAAAATTTGAAGAAAAATACAAAGAATTACAGCCGGAAAAATATCAGGATACCATTGCACATGTCATTCAGAAAGGAAATACACCTGCCGGAATGCACATTTCAATCATGGTGCAGGAAATTCTGGATTTTCTGAAAATCCAGCCGGGAGAGGTGGGATTTGATGCAACACTTGGTTATGGCGGACATACAAAAGCAATGCTGCAATGTTTGGAAGGCAAAGGGCACATCTATGCGACAGATGTAGATCCAGAAGAATCTGCAAAGACAAAGAAACGTCTGGAAGAACAAGGATTTGGAGAGGATATTTTAACGATCCGCCTTCAGAATTTCTGTACTATTGATGAGATTGCAAAGGAAGTTGGGGGCTTTGACTTTATTCTGGCAGATCTGGGTGTGTCTTCCATGCAGATTGACAACCCGAAGAGAGGATTTTCTTTTAAAGTGGACGGACCTCTGGATCTTCGCCTGAATCAGGAAAAAGGGATCAGTGCAGCCGAGAGACTGGATACAATTTCAAGAGAAGAACTTGCCGGGATGTTATATGAAAATTCGGATGAGCCGTACTGTGAAGAACTGGCAAAGGCAATCACCGAAGAAATCCGGAAAGGACACCGGATTGATACTACGACAAAGCTGCGTCAGGTGATCGAACAGACCTTGTCTTTCCTTCCGGAAAATAAGGAGAAAAAAGATATCATCAGGAAGACCTGTCAGCGGACTTTCCAGGCACTTCGAATTGACGTGAATCATGAATTTGAAGTACTCTATGAATTTATGGAAAAACTGCCGGGCGCTTTGAAACCGGGGGGAAGAGTAGCGATCCTGACGTTCCATTCAGGAGAAGACAAACTGGTGAAGAAAGCTTTAAAAGCAGGATATCGCGAGGGAGTTTATTCCGAATATGCCAAAGATGTAGTCCGGCCTTCGGCAGAAGAGTGTGCACAGAATGGGCGTGCAAGATCTACGAAGATGCGCTGGGCTGTGAAGGCGGAGTAAAAGTAAGTGTAGGCTGATTAGAATATTGACAAAACAAAAATCAAGGATTGGCGAAGGGATTAAAAGAAGCAAGCACAAGGACACTTGGACTTGTGATACCGGATATTGATAATGCTTTTTCGGAAATGGCAAAGGGAGCACAGGATGAAGCATTTACACATGGTTATACTGTTTCTAATTTATATCATGAAGATGACCATAAATTTATTGTAAAAGTTCTTTCTGAGTATTTGAAGAAATAATTTTATGAGGTAAGAAGATGCTGCAAAGTTATCAGAAAAGATAACAGAGCGGCATCTTTTGTTATTTGAAAAATGATTAAAATATATAACAGAAAATTATAAGCCGATTTGTACTTTAGTCTACAAATTCAGATGCCGGCATGATATACTGTATGGAAAAGTTATGAAATATCTGGTATCAAAATGGAAGCTAGGAGGAAAGAAAGAGTATGAACAATTTTTTGCCACAGAAGAGGGGAATGCAGGTTGTCTGGATCATAGTGGGCTGTCTGATCTACGCAGTTGGTCTGAATGTATTTATTATCCCTATGAATTTATACAGCGGGGGAGCAGTCGGTCTTGCACAGCTGTTAAGTTATGGAGCAGGACAGATCGGGATTAAGGAAATCGCAGGTCTGAACCTGTATGGTATCATTTATTTACTGCTCAACATTCCGATTTTATTTATTGCATGGTTTAAAATCGGAAAGACTTTTTTTATAAATACAATCCTTGGAACGGTAGGAATCAGTTTATTTACTTCAATCGTACCATCGCCGGCGACAGCAGTGATCGATGATCCGGTCATTGGAATCATCATCGGCGGTGTTGTAACCGGAGCCGGAATCGGAATCATGCTGACGGCAAAAGGAAGCGGCGGTGGAATCGAGGTTATCGGTATCTGGATGGCGAAAAAATATGCGGGAATGTCCGTTGGAAAGCTGGGAACCATCTTCAATCTGGTACTGTATGCCATTTATCTTTTAGTTTTTGATATCTCAACGGTGATTTATTCGGTTGTCTACCTGTTCTTCTACACGGTAACTCTGGACAGGATGCATTTTCAGAACATCAATGTGAGAATGCTGATTTTCACGAAGAAGAAGGGAATCGCAGAGGCAATCATGAAAGAAACCGGACGTGGTGTTACGCAGTGGAATGGTGAAGGTGCATTTACGAGTGAACACAATTATGTTCTGGTGACGATCGTGAATAAATTTGAAGTAGAAGATATCCTGAACATGGTGTATTTACTGGATCCGGAAGCATTTACTACGGTAGATGAAGGGGTTAAGGTGTACGGAAACTTCCAGAAGAGAGTTTAGGAGTTAGGAATAAATGTATAAAATACTGATTGTTGAAGACGATAACACGATCGCAGAGCGGCTGGCATCGCATTTGAAAAAGTGGAATTATAAGACAGTATGTGTACGTGATTTCAAAAATGTAATGGAAGAATTTAAAAAGACAGATCCACAGCTTGTAATCCTGGATATCGGGCTTCCGTTTTACAACGGATTCTACTGGTGCCAGGAGATCCGGAAGCTGTCCAATGTGCCGATCATCTTTCTGTCATCGATGAATGACAACATGAATATCGTGATGGCAATGAACATGGGCGGAGATGAGTTTATCGAGAAGCCGTTTGATCTGAACGTAGTGACAGCAAAGGTGCAGGCGGTGCTTAGAAGAGCATATGCACTTCAGGGAACGGCAAATATCATTGAGCATGGAGAAATGCTGCTGAATCTGGGAGATGCATCACTTACAATAGCCGGGCAGAAGATTGAACTCACCAAGAATGAGTTCAAGATCTGTCAGATGTTTTTTGAGAGCGCAGGAAAATTTGTGACCAGAGATGCGATCATGACCAGACTCTGGGAAAGTGACGAATTCATCGATGATAATACACTTACAGTAAATGTGGCGAGACTTCGGAAAAAGCTGGAGGAAGCCGGAATGCATGATGTGATCCGGACAAAGAAAGGAATTGGGTACATGCTGGTATGACAGAGATTTTAAGGGCATTTTGGAAAGAAAAAAGACCGGAGAGAATAGCGGTTCTTGTTTCGGGCATTCTCTTTGCAGTCATCTTCTGGATCTATAAAATTCCGGTGGAGATTGCAGGATATGCGTTCCTTCTGGTGATTTTATGGAATGTGATTTGGTTTACACTTGTTTTCATACGATATGAAAAAAGACAAAGAATACTGGAAGAAAATCAGGGAAAAATCCGGACAGAGGCAGGAGGATTTCCGGAGGCAGAAAGCCGGGAAAGCGAAATGTACCAGGAATTGATCCGGCAGCTTTACGAAGAGAAAAAAGAGCTGGAATCCTCTGTGCAGATTGAAAAACAGGAGCTGTCTGATTATTACAGCATGTGGGTTCATCAGATCAAGACTCCAATTGCAGCACTCGGTGTCCTGATCCAGAGCGGGGAAGAACTGGAAGAAGTACAGGAAAGCCCGAAAGCACAGGAACTTACCCGAAGCATGAAAATGGAGGTGTTCCGGATTGAACAATATGTGGATATGGTACTCACCTATCTCAGAATGGGTTCCGCAACCTCCGATTACACCTTCCGGATCTGCAGCCTGGAAGAAATCGTCCGCCAGGCAGTCCGCAAATATTCCCAGATGTTCATCATGACCAGAACAAGACTTCACCTTGAAATTCAGAATCAGAAGATTCTGACCGATGAAAAGTGGCTGACTTTCGTCATCGAACAAATTCTCTCCAATGCAGTTAAATACGCAAGAGGCGGAGAAATATCAATCTACACAGAAGAAAAAACTCTGGTGATCTCCGATAACGGAATCGGCATTGCAGAAGAGGACCTCCCAAGAATCTTCGAAAAAGGCTTTACCGGTTACAATGGAAGAGCAAATAAAAAGTCCACTGGAATAGGATTATATCTCTGTAAGACAATCATAGATCGTCTCCATCATACTATCTGGATTGAATCAAAACCAGAAAAAGGAACAAAAGTATACTTAAATTTTGACCGTGAACATCGGCGGATAGAGTAAAAAATTCAATCGGTGAAAGATTTAGAAAACCTTCAACAACGGAATCAAACTATAATTTACTTTTTGGCAGGGATCGACCAATCGAAAATGCTCATCCATTTGAACTACACAGCCGCCAGAAAAAATAAATATGGAAAATTCCATGTTTGTGCAATGGAGATGAAACACAGGAATCATGGAGGCCATTGCCGAACATGATTCCCGTCCTAAGTGGTTCATCGGAATGGTTTGCACAAAGGAATTTGGAATATTTATTTTTTCTGGCGGCGTCTCTTTCACTCAAATGAGTCTTTTCCAACCCGATCCTTACAAAAATGTAAGAAACCCCACACAAATTGTCATTTACTTCGATGGAAGGAAATCCCTTACTTTTTTATAATGACTTTATCAAATAAAAAAGAAGGGCAGGTCATAAAAACCATGGCATTACTTGACGTAAAGAACGTAAAAAAGATATACACAACCCGTTTCGGAGGAAATCAGGTAGAAGCGCTGCATAACGTCAGCTTTTCCGTAGAAGCAGGCGAATATGTAGCAATTATGGGAGAAAGCGGAAGTGGCAAAACTACACTTCTGAATATCCTGGCTGCACTTGATAAGCCGACTGGTGGAAAGGTTTACTTAAAAGGGAATGATCTCAGTAAGATCCGGGAAAAAGAGATGGCAGCATTCCGGCGGCAGAATCTTGGATTCGTCTTTCAGGATTTCAATCTTTTGGATACACTGACCCTGAAGGATAATATTTTTCTTCCGCTGGTCCTGTCTGGAAAGAAATACACGGAAATGGAGAGCCGGATCGCGCCGATCGCAGAGCAGCTGGGGATCAGTAAGCTTCTGAACAAATATCCATATGAAGTATCCGGCGGACAGAAGCAGAGAGCAGCCATTGCACGTGCTCTGATCACACAACCGCAGCTGATCCTTGCCGATGAACCGAGCGGTGCGCTTGATTCCAGATCGACGGATGAGCTTCTGGGACTCTTTAATGCGATCAACGATAACGGGCAGACGATTGTCATGGTAACGCATAGTGTCAAAGCAGCGAGCACGGCAAAGAGAGTCCTCTTCATCAAGGATGGGGAAGTTTTTCATCAGCTTTACCGTGGCAATCTGACCAGTGACGAGATGTACCAGAAGATCACCGACACCTTGACGGTTCTCACTACAGGAGGTGAGCACCGTGAATAGATCGATTTATACAAAGCTTGCCATTTCCAATCTGAAAAATAACCGGAAGACATATATTCCCTATGTACTGACTGCCATTTTAACGGTGATGATGTATTATATGATGGCGAATCTGGCGGCAAATTCGCCAATGAACCAGGAAGCATTACAGATTATTTTAAGTTTGAGTGTTCATGTAATTGAAATATTTGCACTGATCTTTCTGTTTTACACCAACAGTTTTCTGATCAAAAGAAGGAAAAGAGAAATCGGAGTGTATCACATTCTCGGAATGGGGAAACCGCAGCTTGCGAAAATGTTGGTGATCGAGACGGTTGTAACCGGTGCGGTCAGTATCCTGGGTGGAATCTTTTTCGGAACTGCGCTTGCAAAGCTGATGTATGCACTTCTGAAAAGAATGATTCATTATGACGATAAACTGGCATTTCGGATGTCATGGGAGATTGCCGGAAATACCGTTCTCTTTTTCACGCTGATCTTTGCATTGACTCTGATCTATAATCTTTTGCAGATCCGGCTTGCCAATCCGATCGATCTTCTGCATGCGGGAAGTCAGGGCGAGCGCGAGCCGAAAACCAAATGGTTTCTGACTATGGCTGGAATCATTTTCCTTGGAATCGGTTATTACATTGCGATTACGACAAAAGAACCACTTAAGGCGCTTCAACTTTTCTTTGTCGCAGTAATCTGTGTCATTATCGGAACCTATGCGCTTTTTACAGCAGGAAGTATTGCTTTTTTAAAGCTGCTTCGGAAAAACAAAAATTTCTATTATAAAACAAAGCATTTTACATCCGTATCCGGCATGCTTTACCGAATGAAGCAGAATGCAGTCGGGCTGTCAAATATCTGTGTGCTCAGTACTATGGTTCTGGTGATCATTTCGTCTACCGTATCTTTGTACATTGGAAAGGAGGATGTCTTAAGAACAAGGTATCCGCAGGAAGTGTATATCACAAATTCGGTATCTGATGATGTGGAAAATCAGAAGCTGCATGACATGGTGGAAAAGATCTGCCGGGATAATCAGGTAGAGATCACAGATGAGAAGAGCTGGCATATGGCAGAGCTTGTTAAGATAAAAAACGGAGAAGAATATACTTCTGCTATGATAAAGGATAATTCGTCATCTGATTTAGTGTTTTTTGATGTGATTAGGTTGGCAGATTATAATCAGCTGACCGGCGAAAGGATGGAGCTTGGGGATAAGGAAGCTATTCTTTTTACAAATGGGGAAAATTACGGAAAGGATACGATCAGGATTGATGAGGAAACATGGATGGTCAAGAAGGAACTGGATACTGCACCTTTTGGAAAGAAGAGTGATTCTAATACAGAAAATGTATATTATATGATCGTCAGCGATGAAAAAGAGTTTATGGAAGACTATCTGAAAAAATACCAGCTCGAGACAGAGGACAAACCGGTAAAATGGATAGAGTCATTCAATTTAAGGGGCAGAGAAGAGCAGAAGCTGAAAGCTGTCAAAGAGTTGAAAGCACAGGCAGAAAGTGAATTTGAAAATACTGGTGTACAGGGAAGATATCTTGAAAAAGAGACTTTCTTTGGCCTGTATGGCGGTGTGTTTTTTATTGGGATGTATCTTGGAAGCCTGTTCCTGATGGCAACGGTGCTGATCATTTATTACAAACAGATTTCTGAAGGCTTTGATGACAGAGAACGTTATCAGATCATGCAGAAGATAGGAATGAGCAAACGCGAGGTCAAAAGCTCGATCCGCAGCCAGATCTTGATGGTATTCTTCCTGCCGCTTGCGATGGCAATCATCCATATTGCAGTTGCATTTCCGGTGATCACAAAGCTTTTAGCCATATTTTATCTGAAAAATACAAAGCTGTTCTTCGGATGCACTGCCGGTACAGTGGGAATTTTTGCAGTCTTTTATGTGATCATATTTGTGATAACAGCAAAAGAATATTATAAAATCGTTGAATAGAAGAAAAAGACAAAAAGGTGACGAAAGTCATCTTTTTGTCGTATACAGAGGTATTTCTTGCTAAGAACGACCGTTCTGTAGTAGAATACAGATAGACTAATTGAAAAGGATTGCGAGAGTGCAAAGCACGTAGCAATCTGGTATCAAAGGGGTTAAAATACCTTTTGACCTCAACATCATTGAAAAGATAAAATTACAGAAAGCAAGGGACGTATAAATGATAGAAAAAGGGCTGGTATATGGAAGATTTCAGATTCTGCATCTCAAACATGTGGAATATATTCTGGCGGCAAAGATGCGCTGCAAAAGGCTTTATATAGGAATCACTATGTCGGATGATCTGCACGTATCAGGGGGTGAGGAAGACAATTACCGGGTAAGACGGAGCGCTAATCCTCTGTCGTATATTGAGCGTTATGAGATGCTTCGTGATACGTTGCTTAGTTTCGGAGTGCCGAGAGAAGAGTTTGAGATCATCCCATTTCCGATTGACAGAGTGGAATATCTGGGGCAGTATCTGCCGGAGGGTGCGGTCTGCTTTATGAGTATCTGTGATGAATGGACTGCGAACAATGAGAAGCGTTTTGAGAAGCTTGGAATTCCGGTGGAAGTTCTCTGGAGAAGGACCAAAGAGGAAAAAGGGGTATCAGGTTCCCAGATCCGGCAGAGGATCCTGGCAGATGAAAAGTGGGATGATCTGGTGCCAAAGACCGTTTTTGATTATGTTCTTTCGCACGGAATTGACGACAGGATCAAGTTTTCAAAATAAAGGAGAAGCTGAAAATGCAGGATTGGGAAAGATTTGGAGAAGAGATCAGACGAACCGTGCAGGATGCTGTAGACTCGCAGGATTACCGGAAGCTGAACCAGACGATCACAGATACGATCAACCGGGCAGTGAACGGTGCGGTAAATGGCGCGGAACAGGGCATGCGTTCTTTTGGAAATGCGTTTGATCAGGCAACGAGAAATATAGGAAGAGGTCCGGGAGGACCGCGTGGAAGATATGGACAGATGGGCGGGACTGACAGATGGGGAAGAACGCCTGGAGGAGGTGTACCTCCGTTTGGAACTTACAGGTGGAGCGGAACGGATGGAAATGGAAGAGCATGGAATCCGGATATGCAGGACTATAAGTCGGAATCACAGGGCAGCAGCCGGTATGGATACAGCAATGCACAGCAGTCACCTGTCTTGTATGGATCGACGACGGGAACAAAGGCAGGCGGAATTGTCATGATCGCAGTAGGCGGAAGCATAGCACTTATATTTCTGATTCTGTTCCTTGCATCTTGTATTGCTTCTTTGCCGGAAAGTCCGGGGGCTTTATGGATCATGCGAGCGGTATTTGGACTGTTTACGGCAGCAAGTGGCATGATCACAGGATGGGGCATTAAGCTTCTGAAACAGGTTGGAAGATTCAAGAACTACAGCCGCAGGATTGCAGGCAGAGAGTATTGCAATATTTCGGAGATCGGAAGCAATTCCGGAAAATCCATAAAATTTGTGACAAAGGATCTGGAAAGAATGATTTCTAAAGGCTGGTTCCGTCAGGGGCACATGGATGGTGAGAAGAAATGCCTGATCTTGTCAAACCGTGCTTATGAAGAATATTTACAGATCGAAACCCGCAGACAGCAGTCGAAAGCGGAAGAGCCGGTAAAGAAAGAAGAGAAGACACAGGAAAATACAAAAGAAAAAGAAGCAAAGAATGAAAAGCTGGCACCGGAGGTGCAGAAGATCATTGACCAGGGGGATGCTTTTATCAGAAAGATCCACGAGTGTAATGAAGCCATTCCGGGAGAAGAGATTTCCGCAAAAATCAGCCGGATGGAGATGCTGGTAGACCGGATCTTCGACCGGGTGGAAGAAAATCCACAGTCAGTTTCGGATATCCGTAAGCTGATGGAATATTATCTTCCGACGACGATCAAGCTTCTGGAAGCATATGAACAGCTTGACAGACAGCCGGTTGATGGAGAAAATATCCAGACTGCAAAACGTGAGATTGAGGCAACGCTCGATACTTTAAATACGGCGTTTGAGAAGCTTTTGGATGACCTGTTTCAGGATACCATGTGGGATGTCTCATCGGATATTTCCGTATTGAATACCATGCTTGCACAGGAAGGTCTGAAAGAGGACGGAATGAAAAAATAAAGTCGCAGGAGGAAGAAGAGTATGAACGATTTTGAAGAATTTAATGTAACACCGGAGCTGACGCTGGATCCGTTCCAGGAAGAAAAAAAAGAGACTCCGCAGATTTATCAGGAGGCAGAACCGGAAACACCGGAGATCGTCCTGACACCGGAAGAAAAGAATATGGTCAGTGCATTTGCAGAAAAAATTGATCTCGCCAATTCGAACATGATTCTTCAGTACGGAGCCGGAACCCAGAAGAAGATCGCAGATTTTTCAGAAAAAGCACTGGAAAATGTAAAAACAAAAGATCTTGGAGAGGTTGGCACACTGTTAAGTGATGTGGTGACAGAACTGAAAGGATTTGATGAGGAAGAGGAAAAAGGATTCCTCGGAATCTTCAAAAAAGGCGGAAACAAGATCCAGGCAATGAAAGCCAAATATGCAAAAGCAGAAACCAATGTAAACAATATTGTCAAAGCACTGGAATCTCACGAAGTGCAGCTTATGAAAGACATTGCGCTTCTGGACAAGATGTATGAAGTGAACCTGACATATTATAAAGAATTGGCCATGTATGTGCTTGCCGGAAAGCAGAAGCTTGCCGAGACAAGAAACGGCGAGCTACAGGAACTGAAGAATAAAGCGATGGCAAGTGGACTTGCCGAGGATGCACAGGCAGCAAAAGATCTGGATTCCAGATGTGAACGTTTTGAGAAAAAGCTGCATGATCTTGAACTGACCAAGACAATCGCCATGCAGACCGCACCACAGATCCGCCTGGTACAGGGAAACGACACAATGATGGCAGAAAAAATCCAGTCTACACTCGTCAATACGATCCCACTCTGGAAAAGTCAGATGGTACTTGCCCTTGGTGTAGAACATTCCGCACAGGCAGCCGCAGCCCAGAGAGAGGTCAACGATATGACCAATGAACTCCTGCGCAAGAACGCAGAAAAGCTGAAGATTGCTACTGTAGAGACTGCCAAAGAATCCGAGCGTGGAATCGTAGATATTGAAACCTTAAAAGCAACCAATGAATCGCTGATCGCAACCTTCGATGAAGTCATGCAGATCCAACAGGAAGGCCGCCAGAAACGTCAGCAGGCAGAGGTGGAAATGCAGCGCATCGAAGCTGAACTGAAAGCGAAGCTGTTACAGGTTCAGGGGTAAGCGTTTGGTGGATGACATACAGGCCGGAACAAGTAGATTCTGTTTTTTTATGAGGAGAAAGCGGCGAAGAGTCCGTAGGTAAAAAGGTAGCCGGTAATTTTGGATACCGGACTGATTCGCTGAATAATCTTGATGATTATTCGGCTCAGCAGTCCTCTGGATTTCGTGTATGAAACACGAAACCAGATCCAAATTACCGGCTGCCTTTTTACAACGGACTCTTCGCCGCTTTCTAACATAAAAAAACAGAATCTACTTGTCCCTGCCTTGCTGTATTCCACGGGGGGACGCCTGGAGGCTGCCCCCGTTATGGGGTGGGTGCGAGTGAATGGAATAGTAGATAGTAGGAATAAAGTGCTTGTGTGAATGTTTCTGAAATTAAAAGTTATCAAGACATAGACATAAAGGACTCCGTTTTCTGTGATTAGAAACGGTGCTAGAGTCCGTTAGAAAAAATGCACCAGTAATTCGGATCTGGTTTCGTGCTACAAGCACGAAATCCAGAGGGCTGCTGAGTGGAATAATCATCAGGATTATTCCGCGAATCAGCCCGGTATCCAAATTACTGGTGCATTTTTTCTCTACGGACTCTTCACCATTTCTACCCACAGAAAACGGAGTCCTTTATGTCGTCCCTTTTGTACATTTATTCAATAACAGTTCCGGTTTTACCCTTCAGAGCATCTTTCAGAGTATCAAAAGAAGTAATCAGAGCACTTCTTCCCTCTTTCTTTTCTATGAATCCTACGGATGCCTGGAATTTTGGAAGCATATTGTAGATTCCGAAGTGTCCTTCATCCATGTACTGCTTAGCCTGTTCTACGGAGATAGTATCGAGTTCTTCTTCATCTTCTTTTCCGTGGTTTAAGCATACCTTTTCTACACTGGTCAGGATGATGAGTTCATCAGCATCAATCTGTTCAGCAAGCTTGCCGGCAGTAAGGTCTTTTTCGATGACTCCGCTGGCACCTTTGAGGTGATTGTTCTGCTGGAGTACCGGGATTCCGCCACCACCGCAGGCGATTACAATATGTCCTGCATCGGTAAGGGTGCGGATGGCATCAACTTCTACGATATCAACTGGGTTTGGAGAAGCAACGACACGGCGGAAGCCCTGACCAGGAACTTCTACTACATAATTGCCCTTTTTACGTTCAGCGGCAGCGTCTTCTGCGTTCATGATACGTCCGACAATCTTGGTTGGTGTATAGAATGCTTCGTCATATGGATCAACAGTTACCTGTGTGATAACGGTGCATACGCTGCGATAGATGCCGCGTCCGATCAGTTCTTCGCGAATCGCATTCTGCAGGTCGTATCCGATGTAACCCTGCGACATAGCAGAGCAGACTGACATCGGAGAAGCGGTATAATCCGGATGATTGGTGCTGAATTCGTTCATAGCAGTATGGATCATACCAACCTGAGGTCCATTACTGTGTGTGATTACTACCTGGTATCCTTCTTCAACAAGATCTGCAATGGAAACTGCAGTTTTTTTAACGGCAACCTTCTGCTCCGGAAGTGTGGTTCCGAGTGCGCGGTGTCCTAATGCAACAACAACTTTTTTCTTCATATTACATCCCTCTGTTTCTCAGAATTTGAATTGTCTGCGTATGAAAAACATATAACGCAGACAACAGCGATAAAAAATATATAAAAATTATAGTATTTTTTTATGGAAATTGCAATCATTAGTTGGCAAAAATGCACAGTATAAAAAGGAATTATTGGTGGGCAGAAGCTAAATGGCACAAGGACGGGGATTTTTAGAAAACATGCTGACAACAAGGGGAGATGTTCATATAATATAATAAGAAGTCCGATGGATGGTGCAGTATGAAAGAGGAACGGATTCGATTTTGCGGATTAAAAGAACGTGAGGTCATCAACATATGTGACTGCAAGCGGCTCGGGTTTGTTGCAGATCTGCAGATCAATATCTGTTCAGGGTGTGTGGAAGCATTGATCGTACCGGGACCGGGAAGAATCTGTGGATTTCTTGGGTATGATGCGGAGTATATTATTCCGTTTGAATGTATTCGCAGGATTGGAGAGGATATTATTCTTGTGGAAATTAAAGAGGACAAATGTCTGAAGCCGTGTAAATAAGAATAGTAAAAGAGGAAGAAGAGTACAGACTGCTCAGTGAAATAAATGAGAACAAGTAAAAAGACAAAGGAGAGAAGAAAAATGACAGCATTTTTTAAAGAAATCGAGCCATTCCGGGGAAACGGAAACGAAAATGAAAAGGGACAGACGCTGGAAGAATTTCTGGAAGAGTACGATCCTTATAAATATAAGAATCCTTGTGTGACAACGGATGCAGTTATATTCTCCTGCAAAAGAAAGGTAGTGGACGGAGAATGGAAAGTTCTGATGGTTAAAAGGCGGAATCATCCGAGCATTGGCTGGTGGGCGCTGCCGGGTGGGTTTATTGAACTTCATGAGAATCTGGAAGATACGGCAAGAAGAGAATTGACCGAAGAGACCGGCGTGGCGGATCTTCCGATGGAGCAGTTTGCAGTCTATGGGAATGTGACCCGTGATCCGAGGGCACGGATTATTACATCGGCATATCTTTCGGTTGTGGATGAAGGGCAGGTAAAGGTGCAGGCTGGTGACGATGCGGCGGATGCAAAGTGGATGCAGCTTCATTGTCAGACAGAATCGGTGAAGGAGGATGGAGATTGGAAGAGAACCATTTATCGACTGGCATTGGAAAATAAAGAAGCAGAGCTTACAATTTCGGCGATCGTTGAAAAAAAGGAAAGAAGTGGACTGGTAAGAGAGACTTATTATAAGGTAAAAGAATCGGACCGGATCGCCTGTGACCATGCGGCACTGATCGTACAGGCATGGAAGCTGGTGGAAAGCCGGCTTATATAGCCTTTTGATAAAGTGTGAATTTGTTGACAACCCTGTATACAGGATTTATACTATAGACATTAAAAATGTGCGTGATTCGGCAGTAGAATCAATCAAGAACCAGGCAGGAGGAAAAAAGATGAAGTGCCCATATTGTGGTAACATTGATACAAGAGTCATCGACTCAAGACCGGCAGATGACGGAACGACGATCAGAAGGAGAAGATCCTGTGATGCGTGCAACAAGCGTTTTACAACCTATGAGAAGGTGGAAACCATACCGCTGATCGTGATCAAGAAGGACAACAACCGGGAGCAGTATGACCGTACTAAGCTGGAAGGCGGAGTACTCCGGGCGTGCTATAAACGTCCGGTAGCGGCAGCAGATATTCAGGCAACGATCGACTCGATCGAGACAGCGATTTTCAGCCGGGAAGAGAAAGAAATTCCGAGCAGCCAGATCGGTGAGATTGTTATGGAAAGTCTGAAAAAGCTGGATCCGGTTGCTTATGTACGTTTTGCATCGGTATACAGGGAATTTAAAGACGTGAATACCTTCATGGATGAACTGAAGAAAATATTAGAATAAAAGGGGAAAGACAAATGGAACGGAAAAAGACAGTATTGCTCTGCGTGACCGGCGGTATCGCGGCGTACAAGATTGCAACACTGGCAAGTATGCTGGTAAAGACAGGATACGATGTGAAAGTTGTGATGACACAGAATGCAACGAATTTTATCAATCCGCTGGTATTTGAGACGCTGACACAGCATAAGTGTCTGATCGATACATTTGACCGCAATTTTGAGTACAGTGTGGAGCATGTGACACTGGCAAAATGGGCAGATATTGTGATGATCGCACCTGCCACGGCAAATGTGATTGGCAAGCTGGCACACGGGATTGCAGATGATATGCTGACTACGACTGTGATGGCATGTGCCGAATGTAAGAAGATCCTTGCACCGGCGATGAATACAAGAATGTATGAGAATCCGGTCGTACAGGATAATTTAAAACTTCTGGAGCATTATGGATATGAAGTGATCCAGCCGGCAAGTGGACATCTGGCATGCGGAGATAACGGAGCCGGGAAGATGCCGGAAGCGGAGACTTTGTATGAATATATTTACCGGGATACTGCTTATGAGAAAGATCTGACCGGAAAGAAAATTCTTGTCACAGCAGGACCGACAAGAGAAGCAATCGACCCGGTGCGCTTTATTACGAATCACTCATCCGGTAAGATGGGATATGCTCTTGCACGCGTTGCTGTGGCAAGAGGAGCGGATGTTACGCTTGTCACCGGACCGACAGAGATCAAAAAGCCGATGTTTGTGAAGATTGTTCCGGTCACGACTGCAAAGGAAATGTTCGAGGCGGTAAAGGAAGAGGCAGCAGATGCAGACATTGTGTGTAAAGCAGCAGCGGTTGCAGATTACCGGCCAAAGCATATTGCGGATGAAAAGGTGAAAAAATCGGACAGTGAGATGAGTCTGGAACTGGAAAAGACAGACGATATTCTGAAATATCTCGGAGAGCACAGAAAAGACGGACAGTTCCTGTGTGGATTTTCGATGGAAACCGAGAATATGGTTGAAAATTCCAGAAAGAAGCTTGAAAAGAAGAAGCTGGATATGATCGCGGCAAATAATCTTAAAGTTGCCGGAGCAGGATTTCAGGGCGATACAAATCAGATGACGCTGATCACGAAGGAAGATGAGACTGCACTTCCAATGATCAGCAAGGAAGAGACAGCAGCTTGTATTCTTGACAAGATTCTGGAGTGTATGAATAAATAAAAAAGCCAAAATGTATTGTATCTCGTAAAGAGAATAGTAACAGGAGGAAAAGAAAAATGAATCAAGGCAATGAACGTACTACATCCATGTCCAAAACAAAAGGACTTGTACAGATGGCAATCTTTGCAGCACTTATTGTAGTGCTGGCATTCACCCCGTTTATCGGATATATCCCATTGGGATTTACAAGGGCGACGATCATCCATATCCCGGTGATCATGGGATCTCTGATGCTTGGACCGAAGAAGGGCGCAGCGCTTGGAGGCGTGTTTGGTCTTACAAGTTTTATCAATAATACGATAAATCCGACATTGACATCATTCGTATTTACCCCATTTTACAGTTTGGGTGAATACAGTGGAGGGATCGGAAGTCTGATCATCTGTTTTGTGCCACGTATTTTGATCGGTGTAGTACCGTTTTATGTTTACCGTCTGGTTAAGAAGCTTTCAAAGAACAATGGAGTATCCTCTGTTGGACTGATTGTGGCAGGACTTTCCGGAGCACTGACCAATACGCTTCTTGTCATGAATCTTATTTTTGTATTTTTCAGAAATGATTATGCGGCAGCCAATGGTATTACCGTAAAGGCGGTATATGGATTTATTCTGAGCATTATCGGAATCAATGGGATTCCGGAGGCGATCGTAGCGGCGGTGATCACGCTGGTACTTGGGAAAACACTGATGAAAAAAGGGGTACAGGAAAGATTAGGAGTGTAAAAAATGATACTTGCGATTGATATAGGAAATACAAATATTGTACTTGGATGTGTGGATGACAACAAAACCTATTTTATCGAAAGACTTTCCACGATCAAGACAAAGATGGAACTGGAATATGCGATTGATATCAAGATGGTTCTGGATATTCACGGAATCAAACCGGAGAAGCTGGAAGGAGCGATCATCAGCTCGGTAGTTCCGCAGATTACATATGTCGTAAAAGAGGCGGCAGAAAAGATTCTGAAAAAAGAGACACTGGTCATCGGACCTGGCGTGAAGAACGGACTCAATATCCTGATGGATAATCCGGCACAGCTCGGAAGTGATCTGGTGGCAAATGCAGTTGCCGGAATTGCAGAATACAAAGCACCGATGATGATTTTCGATCTGGGAACGGCGACAACAGTCAGTGTGATCGATGAAAAGAAAAATTATATCGGAGGCATGATCTATCCGGGAGTGAATATTTCACTGAACGCCCTGACGGAAAATGCATCCCAGCTTCAGGGAATCGGTCTGGAAGCACCGAAGCGGATTGTCGGAAAGAATACGATCGAATGTATGAAGAGTGGTGTTCTCTATTCCAGTGCAGCGGCGATCGATGGAATTATTGACCGGATTGAGGAAGCGATTGGACAGCCGATGACTGCAATCGCAACAGGTGGACTTTCCAAGAAGATTGTTCCGTACTGCAAGAGAGAGGTCATACTGGATGACGATCTGCTCCTGAAAGGACTCCTGATCATTTACCGGAAAAACAGATAACAGAAAGGTGACAGGGACGAGGACTTATAAAGTTTTCGCCCCTTTTATAAAAGGATGAATACTTACCGGATAACAGTTGCCTATGATGGAACGGCGTATCGTGGATGGCAGAGACAGGAGAATACGGAACTTACTGTACAGGGAATTCTGGAACGGCGGATTTCAGAAATTGCAGGGAAAAAGACGGTGGTCAGTGGTTCAGGAAGAACGGATAGTGGTGTACATGCGTTAGGGCAGGAGTGCAGTCTGTATCTGGAACAAGAAATTGATATGGACAGTTTTAAGAAGCGGTTAAATGCACTTCTCCCGGAAGATATCAGAGTGCTGGATATCAGCAGAGAAAAACGGGATTTTCATGCAAGAAAGAGTGCGGTCGGGAAATGCTATGAGTATCAGATAGATCTGCGTGACAAGATGGAAGTATTTCATCGGAAATACCGGTTTCATTTTCCACATCCGGTCGATATTGCTGCGATGGAAAAAGCAGCAGAGTATCTGATGGGAACCCACGATTTTTCCGCCTTTACGGATTTGAAAGAGGACAAAGATACGGTACGGACGATTTATGCGGTCGGGATCGTGTATGAAAAGGATACACTTACGTTATCGTGGATCGGAGATGGATTTTTATATCATATGGTCCGGATACTTACCGGAACGCTTCTGGATGTGGGAATCGGGAAAATAAAAACGGAAGAGATACCGGAGATTCTGAAAGCGAAAGACCGGAAGAAATCTGGTTTTCCGGCACCGGCGAAGGGACTGTTTTTAGGTCGTGTTTTTTATACAGAAGCGGAGCTTAAAAAAGCGGTACAGAAGATCAGCGAAAAATAAAAACCAAAGAAATGGAGGAAAGAGAAGAGATGAAGTTTATTTCATGGAATGTAAATGGAATCCGTGCATGTGTGCAGAAAGGATTTGTGGATTTTTTTAAAGAGGCAGATGCGGATATTTTCTGTCTGCAGGAGACAAAGATGCAGGAAGGGCAGCTTGTACTTGATCTGCCGGAATATCACCAGTACTGGAACTCGGCTGTGAAAAAAGGATACTCAGGGACTGCAATTTTTACAAAGAAAGAGCCGTTATCGGTTACTTACGGACTTGGGATAGAAGAACATGATCAGGAAGGGCGCGTGATCACACTGGAATTTGAGGATTTTTATTTTATTACCGTGTATACACCGAACTCCCAGAGCGAACTGGCAAGACTTGACTACCGTATGACCTGGGAAGATGCGTTTCTTGCTTATCTTAAGAAGCTGGAAGAGACAAAACCGGTGATCTTCTGTGGAGATTTGAATGTGGCACACAAAGAAATTGATCTGAAGAATCCAAAGACCAACCGGAAGAATGCCGGATTTACAGATGAAGAGCGAGCAAAATTCTCAGCACTTCTGGATGCGGGATTCATTGATACTTACCGCTATTTCTATCCGGATAAAGAAGGAATTTACTCCTGGTGGTCCTACCGGTTTAAGGCAAGAGAAAAGAATGCAGGTTGGCGTATCGATTACTTCTGTACATCAAAAGCACTGGAAAGCAGGTTGGAAGATGCGAAGATTCTGACAAATGTATTTGGGTCTGACCACTGTCCGGTGGAACTGGATTTTAAGTAGGGGTGAGATCGATAAGCTGCGACATCAAATTGTAAAAAAATAAACTGATCAGATTCACTTTTGTGCGACGGAATCTGATCAGTTTATTTTTTTGAAATTTTTCGTTCAGGGATAGTGGATGATTCTGTTTGAGGGAATATATAAAATTCTGCCTGCATATAAATATACATGGGTAATTTAGCTTTTGGGATGAGGAGGGACATGTATGGAACGGATTGGAAGTATCTGGACGATGATAGTTCGGTATTTGCTGCTGGTGATGTTTGGTGGAGTGATTGTCTGGGCGTGCAATAGTGCAGGAATATCGGTTTACGCAGATGATGGGGAGACACCAGATGGAGCAGAGCTGATCCGGTTTGATTTTCACAAGTCGGTAAATCAGGAGGTTGGGATCCCGGCAGGAATACCAGGATTTTTCACTTATTTTTATGAAGGAAAAGAATACCATTACGGATTCCGGTTTGACAGAAATGGGACAGGGCCAGAGACAGAAAAGTTTGGTACGGCATATGTCTGGGCACCTTATACGGTTATTTATTATGACGCTGCAGGTGGTGAGATCGAGAATTACGGCACGGCAACAGCAGGCGGAAGAAGGCTGTTTGCGACAAGGGGAAATGGTGAAGAGCTTGAAGCCGGGCAGAATAAAGGAAAGAACAAAAGAAAATTTGCGGCAGACTATACTGTGTATGGGCAGAGCCTTCGGTTAAGTGAAGGATGTATGCCAACGGCAGTGAAAGACGGATATCGATTTGAAGGATGGTATGCGTGGACTGATGCCGGAGTTGTGCAGGAAAAAGAACTGGCAGAGCTTGCAAAACAGGAGCAGTATGGGACACTTGAAGATGAGCTGAATGAGAAATATACGGAGCAGACAAAGCTTCTGGAAAACCGGGAATCCGAAAGATACCCGGCATCCAGTATTACACTTTACGCGAAGTGGGACAAGATCTGGGAGTAGGAGTTAGATATATCCTCCGTCCATACCCAGTATCTGCCCGGTAAGATAGGCAGGGGCATTTGCAAGCTGCCATGCGAGAAGCGCGACTTCTTCTGGTGTCCCGAAACGTCCGGCAGGGATTTCTTCTGCGAGGGCAGCTTTTTCTTCCGCATCCAGAAGATCGTTCATTACGGTATCGATGACACCACAGGCGATCGCATTGACCTGGATATTGCTTGGCGCAAGTTCCTTTGCAAGTGCGCGGGTAAGACCGTTCAGACCGGATTTGGCGGCAGAATAAGCGACTTCGCAGGAAGCACCGACAGTTCCCCACATCGAAGAAATATTGATGATACGTCCCGCTTTCTGATGGATCATGTAAGGAAGTGCTGCGCGGCAGCAGTAAAATGCGGAAGAAAGGTTAGTGGAAATCATTCGGTTCCATTCTTCAATGCTCATATCCGTCAGAAGTCCCATCCATGCGATTCCGGCATTGTTGATGAGTACGTCAAGACCGGAGCCGGACATTTCAATCTGGTCAAAGATACGTTCGACTTCGGATGGAACACCTACATCTCCTGGGAGGATTTCGCAGGAACCGGAGGTTTCCTTTGTGATAAAATCAGCAGTAGCCTGCAATTCACTGATGGATTTGCGGCAGTTTAAAAATACATGCCATCCCTCTTTTGCAAAGTGGATAGCGCAGGCTTTTCCGATTCCACGGGAAGCGCCGGTGACAAGAATCTGTTTTCTGTTCATTTATAAAAACTCCTTTTGCTATTTATAAGAATTACTTTACAGTTATTTTTTTTCTACATAATCAGACAATATTATACACTGATTTTCTTGTGATTTAAAGACGCTGGTGTTATGATAAATATTGAAAAAATGTCATACAGATGCGAGGAGGAAAAACATGGTACAGAAAGCCATTGATTTTGCCACCAAGGTACATGAAGGTCAGTATCGGAAGGGGACCGACAGACCGTATATTGTACATCCGATGGAAGTAGGAAAGATAGTATCCACGATGACACAGGATGAGGAGATCATCAGTGCAGCAATCCTGCATGATACGATCGAGGACTGTGAGGGTGTGGATGCAAATGTGTTAAAAGAGATGTTTTCAGCAAGAGTTGCGGGAATCGTATCACAGGAAAGCGAAGATAAATCCAAGACCTGGATGGAAAGAAAAAGTGCAACCATAGAAAGGCTTAAGACAGCACCAATTGAGGTTCAGATGATCGGACTTGCGGACAAGCTGTCGAATATGCGGGATATTGATCGGGATTATCCTGTATGTGGAGAGGAATTGTGGAACAGATTCCGAATGAAAGACAAAGCAACGATCGGATGGTATTATAAAGGCGTCAGAGAAGCATTACGGGAAGCATTTGCAGAGACGGAAGCATTTGCAGAATACTGTAGTCTGATTGACAAAAATTTTGGATAATAATGAGGTAGAAGAGAGGAAAATCAAAGATGAAGAAGATTTTGATGTTAGGTACAGGTGGGACGATCGCATCCCGTCAGACAAAGGATGGACTGGCACCGGGACTGACACCGGAGGATATTTTATCTTATATTCCGGCTGTAAAAAATGTATGTGAGGTTCAGACAAAGCAGGTGTGTAATCTTGACAGCACGAATGTAACACCGGAACACTGGAAAATGATGGTAAAAGCAGTGGAAGACAATTATGCATATTATGATGGGTTTGTAATCTGCCACGGCACGGATACGCTTGCATATACAGCGGCGGCACTTTCTTATATGATACAGAATTCAGCCAAGCCGATTGTTGTTACAGGAGCGCAGAAGCCAATCAATATGGATGTGACAGATGCGAAGACAAATCTGCTGGACAGCTTTATTTATGCGGCGGATGATGATTCCCAGGGGGTTAACCTTGTATTTGACGGAAAGGTAATTGTCGGAACACGTGCAAAGAAAGAGCATGCAAAGAGTTACAATGCATTTTCGAGTATCAATTTTCCATATCTTGCAGTTATTCAGGATGGTATCCTGGTCCGGTATATTCCGGAGATCCCGTGCCGCCATGCAGTTAAGTTTTATTATGATATGAAAGACAGTGTATATGTATTAAAGCTGATCCCGGGAATGAAGCCGGATATTCTGTCCTATCTGTTTGAACACTATGACTGTCTGGTAATTGAAAGCTTTGGCGTAGGTGGTATTCCGCAGACGCTTGTTCAGGAATTCTATCAGGAGATGGAAAAATGGTCAGGTAAGGGTAAATTTGTCGTGATGACAACACAGGTTGCCAATGAGGGAAGTAATATGACGGTCTATGAAGTCGGGAAAAAAGTGAAGCAGGATTTCAATATGATCGAAGCCTATGATATGACGCTGGAAGCAGTGATCACAAAGCTGATGTGGCTGATGGGAAGAGAAGAACAGGATATGCAGAAAGCATTCTACACGCAGATCAATCACGATATCCTTTTTACAAAGAGAGGATAAAGCAGGTGCAAATAAAAGAGGAAGGGTTCCGGATGAATGGAACACCTTCCTCTTTTTGAATATTTAATTTTCTCCGGTTAGATTTTTTCAAAGTCGCCGATCATGTCTTTGATCTCTTCCATGTGGCAGTCAGTCTCGCTTACAGTTTGTGCACATTTCAAAAGTTCGGCTTCGATAGCCTCGATATCTTTGTCAGCACCGATTGTTTTTTTGTAACGAAGCTGATGATCTACACTTGCCCAGAAATCCATTCCGATCGTGCGGATCTGGATTTCGGCGCGCATTGGAAATTTTCCCTCTGTAAAGAAAACCGGAATCTCAACGATCATATGATAGCTTCGATAACCGTTTGACTTTGGTGCTTTTATGTAGTCTTTGATCTTAAGAACAGTAATGTCATCCTGTGAAGTGAGCAGGTTGGCAATTGTATAAATGTCACTGATAAACGGGCAGATCACCCGGATTCCGGCGACATCGTCCAAATTCTTGACGATACTATCCTCTGTAAATGGCAGATCACGTCTGCGCAGCTTTTCATAGATGCTGGCAGGACTTTTTACACGGGATTTGATAGATGAGATTGGATTGCGTTTGTTTACTGCAGAAAACTCATCATCCAGGACTTCAAGCTTTGTCTGGATCTCGCGGATCGCACAGCGATACTTCATCATCAGAACATCAAAGTTCTTATTATTATTGATAAAATCAGCCGGACTAATCGCATTTAGCCACTGTGATTCCAGTGCAGTCGGATGCTCAGAAGCCGGAATCAGTTTAAGTTGTGTCTCCATATGATTACTCCTCTTTATTCTGGTTGCTTATATTATTATAGCATATCTGGGGTAAGGTGCATAGCATACAGAGTACGGAAAATGTCTTAAAAATAACAATCTTTTAAATGCTATGGAATCCTTTTCCGATAATCTCGCTGGTGTTGGAAATCAGAATAAAGGAAGAAGGATCATTTGCCTTGATAAAGTTACGGAGTTTGATTGCCTGCTGACGGTTCAGCGCTGTAAAAATAATGTATCTCTGTTCACCGGTAAAGGCTCCGTGTGCTTCACAGATTGTGGCGCCTCGACCGAGTGAGTGGACGATATAATCGCAGATCGGTTCCGGATTACTGCAGACAACGTTGAAATATTTGGAAAGGTTCAGACTTTCAATAAAGCTGTCTACAAGGAAGGAACGGATGATCAGTCCGAAACAGGAATAAAGTCCTGTTTTTACGTCGAAGATAAAGAAACCTGCAACGGTGATCGCAACGTCGGAGCAAACCAGTGCACGTCCGATGTCAACACTTGTAAATTTCTTCAGAATCATGGCAATAATATCTGTACCGCCGCTGGAAGATCCGATATTGAAGAGGATTGCAGAACCGAGTGCCGGGAGTGCAATCGCAAACATTACCTCAAGCATAGGCTGATTGGTAAATGGCTGGTTCATTGGAAAGATTCGTTCAAATAAAGAAAGCGCAACAGAAAGCAGGACACTGCAGTAGGCTGTCTTTGCAACGAATTTTTTACCGAGGATCACTGCGCCAAGAATCAGAAGTGACATGTTGGCAACGAATGAAAAGTCGGCAGCAGAAATAAGTCCGGTTTTGGCAATCAGTACGGCAAGACCGGTGATTCCGCCAAATGTGAAGTTGTTTGGAAACTTAAAAAAATAAGTTCCTACTGCGATCAGCAGAGTTGCTCCGCTCATTGCAATAAAATTTTCGATTTTTTCTCTCATTTTATATTCCCCGATTGATTCATAAAGTTTTAGAAAACGGATGAAATACTGAAAAAATATCACACGATTTCCGTTGGTATTGTAACGCCGAAAATGTATGAAGTCAACCGTTTTAGAGCATTTTCGTAATGTATACGATGATACGAAAATACGGGGATTTTCGTGCATGATTCAGCGCCCGAAAGGACATACTAAAAGACAAAAAAGGAGGATGGATTATGGAACAATATATACCGGTTACAGATATTATTGCGCGGGAAATTCTGGACTCGCGCGGAAACCCGACTGTAGAAGTAGAGGTACTTGCAGGGAGTCATTTTACAGGAAGGGCGATGGTTCCTTCCGGGGCATCGACAGGAAAATATGAAGCAATTGAGTTAAGAGACGGGAAACACCGCTATCAGGGACTTGGTGTCAGACGCGCCGTGGAGCATGTGAATGACCGGATCATCCGGGAAATTCTGGGAATGAACGTGCTGGAGCAGGCGAAGCTCGACCGGATGCTTCTGGAGCTTGACGGGACAGACAATAAGATCAATCTGGGAGCAAATGCAATGCTTGGAGTGTCTCTTGCAGCAGCAAGGGCAGCAGCAGATGCGCTGGAGATTCCGTTGTATCAGTATCTTGGCGGTGTAAATGCAAAGCAGATGCCGGTTCCGATGATGAATATCCTAAATGGGGGACGGCATGCGGATAATTCCATTGATCTCCAGGAATTTATGATCATGCCGGTCGGAGCAGTCTGCTTTGAAGAAGGACTTCAGATGTGTGCCGAGATCTATAAGATGCTTCGGGCGATTCTGGAAAAGTACGATTATCCGACCGCAGTCGGGGATGAAGGTGGATTTGCACCCAATCTGCCGGATGCGAAAGAAGCACTACACATGATCATGCGTGCGATTGAAAAGGCAGGTTATAAACCGAAAGAGCAGATTGTGATCGCACTGGATGCTGCGGCGAGTGAGCTGTATGATAAAGAGAGAAAAGAGTATGTATTTCCGGGAGAGGCGAAGATGCACGGACATCGTGTGGCGCGATCGACGGAAGAGATGATTGATTACTATGAGGAGCTTGCAGGAGAATTTCCAATTATTTCTATTGAAGATCCGCTTGATGAAGAAGACTGGGAAGGGTGGGAGCTTCTGACGACGAGACTGGGACTGGATATGCAGCTTGTCGGGGATGACCTGTTTGTGACGAATGTGAAACGGCTGAACGCCGGCATTTTAAAGGAGATCGCTAATGCAATTTTGATCAAGGTGAATCAGATCGGGACTCTGACGGAAGCCATCGATGCGATCCAGATGGCGCAGAAGGCTGGTTATCAGGCAATTGTATCCCACCGGTCAGGAGAGACAGAGGATCCGTTTATTGCAGACCTTGCGGTGGCATTTAACACGGGACAGATCAAAACCGGAGCACCGTGCAGATCAGAACGGATCGCGAAGTATAATCAGCTTTTGAGGATAGAGGAGAAGCTGGGAAATATTGCCAGATATGAGAATCCATTTGTACGATTTTCATAAGATTTCCGGAAAACCCAGCCTCCGGGCAGGAGGTATTGAAAATAAAAGCAGTGCATGATATTATGCAGAGTATAAGAATGGGAAAAGGGATCACTTTCTAAGCGAACAGGGAGTGACCTCTTTTCGTGAGGATAATAAAAGGAGAACTGGAAAATGATCAGAAAAATAAAAGCAGAAGACAAAGAAATCTACATAAAAATGGCGCATGATTTTTACCGGATGCCAGCAGTGGATCATCCGGTTCCGGATTCTTATCTGGAAAAGACATTTGAAGAATGTCTGAAAAGTGATACCTATGCGGAACTGTTTATCCTGGAATGGGAAGGCAAGATCGCAGGCTATGGACTGATCGCCAAGACCTTTTCGCAGGAAGCAGGCGGGATGGTGTACTGGCTGGAAGAACTCTATATATTAGAAGAGTATCGTTCCAAAGGACTTGGAAGTGAGTATTTCAGATATATGGAAGAGCACAAAGAAGAGGGTGTGACAAGATTCCGTCTGGAAGTGGAAAAGGAGAATGAAAGAGCCTGGAAGCTGTATAAGAGACAGGGCTATGACTGGCTGGAGTATGATCAGATGATAAAAGAATTTTGCTAGAAAAATGTCAGAAAAAAGAAGAAGAAGTACTTGAAATGACTTTCTTTAAAAAAATGTAAAAAAATGCTTGCATTTCCGTAAAGATTTGCTATAATAAGTTTGTTCGCTGTTGAGAACCAGAGCGAACAAACAGATGATGCGGATTGGTGTAATGGCAGCACAGCAGACTCTGACTCTGTTAGTAGAGGTTCGAGTCCTCTATCCGTAGTTTTTAATTGAATAAGGATTTAAGTTGGATATTCCGTTTGGAATATCCAATATATTTATTATCGGAGTGTGGCTCAGTTTGGTAGAGCGCTACGTTCGGGACGTAGAGGTCGCAGGTTCAAATCCTGTCACTCCGATTTTTGTATGTCTGAAGATAAGAATCTCTTTTGATGCAGATGTGGATTGAAGAATCCGGCTGTGTCAGAAGAGATTTTTGTTCTTTCGTAACATTGTACGAAAAGGTGATGGAATCACAGGATGAGTTGTGATAAAATCGGGATAGAGCTGCTTTTGGGGAAAAGAATATGATTCTGACAGGCAGAGGAAAAAGATTGGAAAGAAGGAAAAGATGATGGAAAAATTTTCAGAGATGAAATATGTACGTCCAGATGGGGAAGCGTATATCCGGACCATCCAGAAAGAAACAAAGAACTTTAACGAGGCTGCAGATTTTGAAGGCGCGCATCAGGCATTTGTCGCAATCCTGAATGCAAACAGCCACTTTAATACGACACGCGTCATGGCAAGTATCCGCAACAGCCAGGATACCAATGATGAATTCTATCGAAAAGAGATGGAATATATTTTCGAGATCGAGCCACAGATTGATGTCGAAATGAAAAAGTTCTATGAGAGTTATCTGAAGTCTTCTTACAGAACAGAGCTTGAAAAAGAGTTTGGAGAAGTTTATTCCAGACAGGCAGAGAACAAAGTCCGGCTTACCGATCCGTGTAATGCCGATCTGCAGATCCAGGAGAACAAGCTGGTTCAGAAGTATTTCCAGGTTGCAGCGGCACCGGTTACAGATTTTCACGGAGAACAGCTTGGATTCTATGGTCTGTTAAAGATGATGGAGGATACCGACAGAAGCATCCGTAAAGAAGCATTTGAAAAGTGGGCAGAGTTGTATAAAGCGATTTCGGATGAACTGGATTCCCTTTATACGGAACTGATCGGAATCCGTCAGCAGATGGCAAAGAACCTTGGATTTAATGGATATGCCGAGATGATGTATCAGAAGATGGAAAGATTTGAATACACGCCGGAAGATGTAGCAATATTCCGTAAGCAGATCAGGGAGCATATCGTACCGCTTTGTCAGAAACTTTATGAGGAACAGAAAGAAAGACTCGGTATCGAAGAATTAAAATATTATGACGAAAGTCTTACCTATCCGGATGGAAATGCAGTTCCGGATGGAACGGAAGAAGAACTTCTGGAAAAGGCGAGAACCATGTATCATGAACTTTCCAAAGAGACAGGAGAATTCTTTGATTTTATGATGGAATACTGTCTGTTTGATCTGGAAGGAAGGCAGGGAAAACAGCAGGGTGGCTACTGTGACTTTATGGAAGAATATAAGGCACCGTTCATTTTTGCAAACTTTAATGGAACCAATGCAGATGTCAATGTCCTTACCCACGAAGCAGGACATGCCTTTGAAGCATACACAGCGTCACGCAATATTCCGGTATTATCGCAGACATTCAGTACCGCAGAGATCAGTGAGATCCATTCAATGGCGATGGAATATTTCACACTGCCGTGGATGCATCTGTTCTTCGGAGAAAATGCAGAAAAACAGAAAAAAGCATACCTGTGGGATTCGCTGGAAGCAATGCCATACATGGCATGCGTAGATGAATTCCAGCACCGTGTATACGCTGAAAATCTGACCGATGCAATGGAAAGAAGAAAAGTATGGCACGAACTGGAAAAAATCTATCTCCCATGGAGAGATTATGATGGCAATGAATTCCTGGGACAGGGCGGATTCTGGATGCAGAAACAGCACCTATTCATGTGCCCGTTCTATTATATTGATTACGCCGTATCCCGTGTAGGAGCCCTCGAATATTACGGAAAAATGCAGGAAGACCTGGAAGGCGCATGGAAAGATTACTACGCCCTCTGCAGCCAGGGCGGAAGCAAAGGATACCACGAACTCCTCAGAATCGGAAACTTAAGCGACCCATTCAAAGAAGGAACCATCTACAACGTTCTGAAAAAATTGAACCTGATTTAAACGAAAGAAAACTGAAAAAACATGATATCGATTACATAATCTTATTGCATGTACTGGAGGGACAAGGTATAATTTGCTTATAAGAGTATGGGATCGAAGATTATTATCGATAACCTTGATGGACGAATTACGCAAAAGAACTGTTTCAAATTCTGATTTTGTGCAATGGAGATGAAACTCAAAAATCGTGGAAGCCTCTGCTGAACACGATTTTCGCCCTAAGAGGTTCATCGGAATGGTTTGCACAACTTGAATTTATCCCATTTATTTCTGTTGCTTTGCCACACTAATTTATTCTACTTGCATTTTTGTCAGCGACAGTGTAAAATGACAAAACGGATTAGAATAGTGAAACCAAGAAGGGAGATACAAGATGGAACTGTTTATAGATATACTAAAAGATACAACAATCGACACTGTGAAACTGATACCTTTCCTTTTTCTGACATACCTTGCGATGGAATATCTGGAGAATAAAGCCGGTCAGAAGACGGTGCGGATGCTTCTTGGAGCAGGGAAAAAAGGACCTGTGATCGGTGGGATCCTGGGCGTTGTTCCGCAGTGTGGATTTTCGGCAGCAGCAGCAAATCTGTATTCCGGCGGAGTCATCACAGTTGGAACGATGATCGCTGTTTTTCTGTCTACATCAGATGAGATGCTTCCGATCCTGATCTCAGAGCAGGCGGATGTCCGTAAGATCATGGCAATTTTAATCGGAAAGATCATCGTTGGTATTGTTGCAGGGATTCTGGTTGATATCGGAGTGCGGGTGCTAGGCAAAGGATACCAGAGAGGACTGCACATTCATGATATCTGTGAGCATGACCACTGTCACTGTGAAGAAGGAAGCATTGTAAAATCAGCACTCATCCATTCGGTACAGATTCTGGTATTTATATATGTAATTTCTTTTGCGTTAAATGCAGTTGTGGAGTGGATTGGAATGGAAGAGGTCATGAACGTAGTGACGCATTATCCAATTGCCGGAATTTTTCTGGCTGGTCTTGTCGGTCTGATTCCGAACTGCGCAGCTTCTATTACAATTACGAAATTTTATCTTGAGGGAGTCTTAAATGTCGGCAGTATGTTTGCCGGACTTTTGTCATGTGCCGGAATCGGACTGATCGTGCTTTTTAAGACGAACCATAGTTGGAAGAAGAATGTGATGATCGTCGCAACACTTTACGGAATCAGTGTAGTGTGCGGAATTATAGTGGAAATCTTGTTTGGAATGTAGTACAATATCCTTATATGCCGCAGAAGCCTAAAAGGAACGAAAGAAGTGGATTTGAGATGGCTAAAAAAGGATTTATTGCAGAATTCAAAGAGTTTATTGCAAGGGGAAATGTAATGGATCTTGCAGTCGGCGTTATTATTGGTGGTGCATTCCAGTCGATTGTGAATTCTCTTGTAAATGATATGATCATGCCGGTGATCAGTCTTCTGACTGGTGGGGTCAATTTTTCCAACTGGGTGATCCGGATCGGATCTGGTGAGAATGACACGATCAAATATGGCAATTTTATTACAGCGGTGATCAACTTTCTTCTGATGGCACTTGTTATTTTTTGTTTTGTAAAAGTGATGAACAATCTTGCTTCAAGAACAGAAAAGCTGCTTAAGAAGGAGGAAGAAGCACCGGCAGCACCGGCTACGAAGATCTGCCCGTACTGCATGTCAGAAATCCCGATCGCGGCAACCAGATGTGCATACTGTACATCTGAGCTTCCGGCTGAGGATACGGACAAAGAAGAATAAAGAAAAGACAGGAATAATACGACAGAGAGGAACATAAAAACAATGGAGAAAATTATTTTAACAGGTGACAGACCAACCGGACGGCTTCATGTCGGACATTATGTTGGATCCTTAAAGCGAAGAGTAGAACTGCAGAATTCCGGAGAATATGACAAGATCTTTATCATGATCGCAGATGCACAGGCACTGACTGATAATGCAGATAACCCGGAAAAGGTACGTCAGAATATTATTGAGGTTGCACTGGATTATCTGTCATGCGGACTGGATCCGGAGAAATCCACGATTTTCATCCAGTCACAGGTACCGGAACTGACAGAACTTTCTTTTTATTATATGAATCTGGTTACGGTATCCCGTCTTCAGAGAAACCCAACGGTTAAATCGGAGATCCAGATGCGTAATTTTGAAGCAAGTATTCCGGTAGGATTCTTTACTTATCCGATCAGCCAGGCAGCAGATATCACAGCGTTTAAGGCAACGACTGTACCGGTAGGTGAGGATCAGCTTCCGATGATCGAACAGTGCCGTGAGATCGTACACAAATTCAACAGTGTATATGGAGAAGCATTGGTTATGCCGAAAGCGCTGATTCCGGAGAACGAAAGCTGTTGCCGTCTTCCTGGAACGGATGGAAAAGCAAAGATGAGTAAATCCCTTGGTAACTGTATTTATCTGTCTGATTCCGAGGAAGAAGTAAGACAGAAGATTATGGGAATGTATACAGATCCGAATCATTTGAAGGTATCTGATCCGGGACAGGTAGAAGGAAATTCCGTTTTCACTTATCTGGATGCATTTTGTACAGATGAACATTTTGAAAAATATCTGCCGGATTATAAGAATCTGGATGAATTGAAGGATCATTACAGACGTGGTGGACTTGGTGACGTTAAGGTTAAGAAGTTCCTGAATGCGGTTATGCAGGAAGAGCTTGCACCGATCCGTGCAAGAAGAAAAGAACTGGAGAAGAAGATTCCGGAGATCTACGAGATTCTTCATAAAGGAAGTATTGAAGCTGAAAAAGTGGCAGCACAGACTTTAAAAGAAGTAAAAGATGCGATGAAGATCAACTATTTTGAGGATCAGCAGCTGATCCAGGAACAGACAGCAAGATTTGCAGAATAAAGAAAGGCTTTAAGCCGGAGGAGAGATAATAATTATGGGTAAATATTTCGGAACAGATGGATTCCGTGGAGAAGCTAATGTAGTACTGACAGTAGAGCATGCGTTTAAGGTAGGACGTTATCTTGGCTGGTATTACGGACAGGAACACAAGGCAAGAATCGTGATCGGTAAAGATACCAGAAGAAGCAGCTATATGTTTGAATATGCACTGGCGGCAGGACTTACTGCGTCAGGAGCAGATGCATATCTTCTTCATGTGACGACAACTCCAAGCGTGTCTTACGTGGTAAGAACCGAAGATTTTGACTGCGGAATCATGATTTCCGCAAGCCATAACCCGTACTATGATAATGGAATCAAAGTGATCAACAGTAAAGGTCAGAAGCTGGAAGCACTGATTTGGGGCTCCCTTTGCGCCATGCCTGCAGTCAGTCCGGAAAGAAGCAGAAGTAGAAGCCAAAGTGGAAGCTTATATTGATGGGGAATCCGGAGAAATTCCGCTTGCTAAAAAAGAGGCGATCGGAAGAACCGTAGATTATGCAGCAGGAAGAAACCGTTATATCGGACATTTGATCAGTCTGGCAACCCGTTCTTTTAAAGAGGTGAAAGTCGGACTGGATTGTTCTAACGGAAGTTCTTCAAGTATTGCTAAAAGTGTATTTGATGCACTGGGAGCAAAGACTTATGTGATCAATAATGAGCCGGATGGAACCAATATCAACACAAATTGCGGTTCTACACATATTAACGTGCTCCAGGAATATGTAAAAGAAAATGGTCTGGATGTCGGATTTGCATACGATGGAGATGCGGACCGCTGCATCGCTGTTGATGAGAATGGAAATGTTGTTGACGGGGATCTGATCCTTTATGTGTGTGGCAAATATATGAAAGAACATGGTCAGTTAAAAGACGATACCATCGTTACTACTATCATGTCGAATCTTGGACTTTATAAAGCATGCGACAAGATTGGCATGAAGTACGAAAAGACACAGGTCGGCGACAAATATGTCTATGAGAACATGGTCAAGAATGGATTCATGCTGGGCGGTGAACAGTCCGGACATATTATTTTCAGTAAGCATGCAACGACAGGAGATGGTATTCTGACTTCTCTGATGCTGATGGAAGTTATCATGGAGACCAAACAGTCCCTCGGACAGCTGACTGAAGAAGTGAAGATCTATCCACAGCTTCTGAAAAATGTGCGTGTGGCAGATAAGAAGACAGCAAGGGAGAATCCGGAAGTGGTCAAAGCAGTCGATGCAGTTGCAGAAGCACTTGGAGATGACGGAAGAATCCTTGTTCGTGAAAGTGGAACGGAACCGGTAATCCGTGTCATGGTTGAAGCGGCGACGGACGAGCTTTGCGAAAAGTATGTGACTCAGGTAATCGATGTGATTGAAAAAGAAGGACTCATCGTAGAATAAAAAATCTGAAATAGAATCGTGCAGAAAAGGATAGCTTGCAGATGAAAGTCTGTGGGCCATCCTTTTTTAGTTTGCGAACCATAGTCTGGATGTTTGAAAAATATTATTTGAATAATAAAGAAAAATGTTCTTCCGGTATAGATTTTCTATATTTTGACATGCTATTAAAAAAACATGGAGGAAAAAGAAATGGAGGAAATGTTTTGTTTTCAATGCCAGCAGACCGCTCATAACACGGGCTGCGAAGGACATACAGGTGTATGTGGAAAAAAGTCGGATACAGCAAATCTTCAAGATGAACTGACTGGTGAACTGATCCGGCTGGCAAGGGCAGTTGCAGAAAATGAAAGAAGCAGATCTTCGGATGAACTGATGTTAAAAGGTCTGTTTACCACGATTACAAATGTAAATTTCAACAGTGATACAGTGAAAAAACTGTCAGATGAGATCAGAGAAGAAGCAGAAAACAGAAAACCAGGAAAAGATGCTTATAATGTACAGAAGATCTGGGAGGCACCGGAAGATATCCGTTCGTTAAAGTCATTGATCTTGTTTGGCTTACGAGGGACTGCGGCATATGCTTATCATGCATGGGCACTGGGATATGTGGATGCGGAGATTATGAATTTCTTTTATAAGGGAATGAGGATTCTGGGAGAAGAAAAAGGGATGGAAGAACTGCTTCCGGTAGTCATAGAAACCGGTAAAATCAACCTGCGCTGCATGGAACTTCTGGATAAAGCAAACACGGAAAGCTATGGAGATCCTATTCCGACGGAAGTTCCGCTTACGATAGAAAAGGGACCGTTTATTGTAGTCAGTGGTCATGATCTGCATGATATGAAGCTGCTTCTGGAGCAGACCAAAGATAAAGGCATCAATATTTATACGCACAGTGAAATGCTTCCGGCACACGGATATCCAAAATTAAAGGAATATCCGCATTTGAAAGGCAATTTCGGAACGGCCTGGCAGAGTCAGCAATTTGAGTTCCATAATATTCCTGCGCCAATTTTATTTACGACAAATTGTCTGATGCCGGTCAGACAGAGCTATGCAGACCGGGTGTTTACAACTTCGGTGGTGTCTTATCCGGAGATGGTTCATATTGGTGCGGACAAAGATTTTACACCGGTTATTGCAAAAGCATTGGAATGCGGTGGATATCCGGAAGATCATCCGATGACAGGGATTAATGGAGGAACAACCGTGATGACCGGATTTGCACACAACGCAGTTCTGGAAAATGCAGGAAAGATCGTGGATTTGGTAAAGCAGGGGAAAATCAGGCATTTCTTTCTGATCGGAGGCTGTGATGGCGCAGCACCAGGCCGGAGCTACTATACGGAATTTGCGAAAAAGACACCGATGGATACGATCATCCTGACGCTGGCATGTGGAAAATACAGATTGAATGATCTGAGGCTCGGAGAAATTGAGGGGATTCCAAGAATTTTGGATATGGGACAGTGTAATGATGCGTACAGTGCGATTAAAGTTGCAATTGCTCTTGCAGAAGCGTTTGGGTGTGAGGTAAATGAACTTCCACTGTCTATGATCCTGTCATGGTATGAACAGAAAGCGGTTGCGATTCTGCTGACACTTCTGGCGCTCGGAATCAAAAATATTTACCTGGGTCCGACGCTTCCGGCGTTTGTGTCACCGAATGTTCTGAATTATCTGGTACAAGAGTATCAGATTACCCCGATCAGTACAGTAGATGAGGATCTGAAGAAAATTTTAGGTTGAAGAGGTTTGAACGTGAGAGAAAGAAATCGGAAATAAGAAATGAAAAGCATTACTTCTGAAACGGAAAGCACAAAAAAGTGTGAGTAAGAAGAGGTAGTGCTTTTTTACATACTGTTTCCTTTACAAAAAGTGTCGTCTGTGCTAACATAGATATAACAATGGCGATGCCGGTACAATAGAAAAAAGGAGTGCGTTTTATGCTGATTGAAATTGATTTTAACAGTGATGAGGCGATTTATATACAGCTCAGGAATCAGATCATTATGGGAATTGCCACTTCGATGATTCATGAAGGAGATACTTTGCCGTCTGTGAGACAGCTGGCAGATAATATCGGAATCAATATGCATACAGTGAATAAGGCATACAATGTCCTGCGGCAGGAAGGTTTCCTTCAGCTTGACAGACGAAGAGGTGCGGTGATCTGTATTGATGAAGATAAGCTGGAAGCTTTGCAGGATCTGAAAGAGCAGCTTCGGGTACTTCTGGCAAAAGGAAGTTGCAAAAACATTACGAAAGAAGAAGTTCATGAACTGGTAGACGAGATCTATGCAGATTATGAACAGAGATAGATTGAAAAAAGGAGACTAAAATTATATGGCAGAAAAGCAATATACAAGGCAGGCGCAGGAAGCGCTGAATATGGCACGGAAGATTGCAGCCGAACTGAAGCATCCATATGTTGGGACAGAACATCTTCTTTTCGGGCTTAAGAGGGTTTTTACCGGAGTTGCAGGGCAGGTGCTTGATAAGAATAAAGTCGATGAAGAACAGATGGAAAAAGCAATGGATATCCTTGTATCTGCTCCTGAGGCAGCTAAGAAGGAAAGAAAGCATCTGGAGTACAGTCCGAGACTTCGATATATTCTGGAAGAAAGCCAGAATGAGGCAGTGCATCTTGCATCTGAAAAAGTCGGAACCGAACATCTTCTGCTTACAATGCTTAAAGATGGAGATTGTGTGGCTACCCGTATGTTGATGACCCTGAATGTAAATATTCAAAAACTTTTTCAGGATCTTCTGCTTGCGGCGGGAATTGATCCGAAAGAGTATATGGAAAATCAGAAGGATGGGGAAACTGTTGGCGGAATTATAGACCAGTACAGTACGGATCTGACACAGGAAGCAAGAGAAGGAAAGCTGGATCCGGTTATTGGACGTGAAAAAGAAATTGCACGTATCATGGAGATCCTGAGCAGACGGACCAAGAATAATCCGTGCCTTGTGGGAGAGCCGGGAGTCGGTAAGACAGCAATCGTGGAAGGACTTGCAAGACAGATCGCGGAAGGAATTGTTCCGGAAAGCATGAAAGATAAGCGGATCATGGTGCTGGATCTTCCGGGGATGATTGCAGGCTCCAAGTATCGTGGCGAATTTGAAGAGCGCATGAAAAAACTGATCCGTGAGGTAAAGACGGCGGGCAATATTATCCTTTTCTTAGATGAACTTCATACCATTATCGGTGCCGGTGGTGCAGAGGGCGCGATTGATGCATCCAATATTCTGAAACCATCTCTGGCAAGAGGGGAGATGCAGCTGATCGGTGCAACAACTCTTACGGAATACCGCAAGTATATTGAGAAGGATGCGGCTCTGGAAAGAAGATTCCAGCCGGTTACGGTTGAAGAACCGACAGAAGACGAGTGTATCCGGATCTTGGAAGGCCTGAAAGAAAAATATGAGGCTCATCATGATGTAGAGATCGAAGAGGAGGCGTTGAAAGCGGCAGTACATATGTCATGCCGTTATATCAATGACCGTTTCCTTCCGGATAAGGCAATTGATGTGTTGGATGAAAGCTGTTCAAAAGTAAAACTTCGTGGATTTAAAGTGCCGGAGAATATTGTTGGGACAGAAATCCGCTGTGGAAAGCTGGAGCAGGAAAAAGAAGCGGCGCTGAAAGCAGGAGATATTGAAAAAGCATCGGAGCTCCATAGAGAACAGAAGGAAGCAGAAAAGAAATTAGAGCAGGCGAAAAAGCGTTTCAATAAAAAGAATGAAAAGAAAAAAGTTCCGGTAACTGAAGAAGATGTTGCGGATGTAATTTCCATGTGGACACGAATCCCGGTAACAAGACTGAATGAATCTGAGAGCGAACGCCTGAAAAAGCTGGATAAAACACTGGAGAAGCGTGTGATTGGTCAGGAAGAGGCAATCCAGGCACTTTCCAAAGCGGTAAAACGAGGAAGAGTGGGATTGAAAGATCCGGCACGTCCGATTGGTTCATTCTTATTCCTTGGTCCTACAGGTGTCGGAAAGACAGAGCTTTCCAAAGCTCTTGCAGAAGCACTCTTTGGCAATGAAGAGGATATGATCCGGGTAGATATGTCCGAATATATGGAGAAGCACAGTGTATCCAAGATGATCGGATCACCTCCGGGGTATGTGGGACATGAGGATGGCGGACAGCTCAGCGAAAAAGTACGCAGAAATCCATATTCTGTCATTTTGTTTGATGAGATTGAGAAAGCACATCCGGATGTGTTTAATATTTTACTTCAGGTACTGGATGACGGACATATTACGGATTCGCAGGGAAGAAAAGTAGATTTCCGCAATACGGTTATCATTATGACGTCCAATGCAGGTGCCAAGGCAATCATTGAACCAAAGAAGCTTGGATTTACCCAGCAGGAAGACCAGAAGGCGGATTACAAGCGTATGAAAGCAAATGTGATGGACGAAGTAAAGCAGTTATTCCGCCCAGAGTTCCTGAACCGTATTGATGAGATCATCGTATTCCATCCGCTGAATGAGGACAATATGAAGAAGATCGTAGGGCTGATGTGTAAAGAAGTTGTGCAGAGAGCAAAAGAGCAGCTTGAAATTATACTGGTTGTGCGTGATTCTGTGAAGAAGCATATCGTTGAGACCGGAAGTGACAAGAAGTATGGTGCAAGACCGCTGAGAAGGGCAGTACAGAGCCAGTTGGAAGACAAACTTGCGGAAGCACTTTTGAATGGTGAGATCAAACGTGGAGACCATGTGGAAGCCGGTATTTCTAAAAAGGAAATAAAATTTACAGTCAGAGAGATAAACAGCTAGCAAAAGAAGAAGTTTTATTATATAATAAGAAAAACGGTTCGGATGTGGAAAATTCACAGTCCACAAGTCGAAAGAGAAAGACCATTAGGAGGATTTGAACAATGACAGTAGTCAAAGAACTTATCAGAAGTGAATTAGACGGAACACTCAGTTTCGGTGATTACACTCTGGATACAAAGACAAAAAAGGATGGATTTGAATTTCAGGGAGATATATATAAAGTAAAGACATTTAAAGAGATTACAAAGCTTGAAAAGAATGGAATGTTCGTATATGAATCTGTTCCGGGAACTGCAGTAGAGCATTTTGAAGTATCAGAAGATGTGATCTCATTCAAGGTATCAGGGACAGGAGATGCACAGATCACACTGGAACTTGAACCGGATACAGATTATATCGTATATATGAATGATATGAATGTTGGTGATATGAAGACAAACTTAAGCGCAAAGCTTAGTGTAAGTGCGGAACTTGGAAAAGAAAGCGTTGAGATCAAGGTTGTAAGAAAGTAGGACAATGATTACAGCAAGAGTTGTTTGAAGTACATAGGTATTTAAGAAAAGTAAAAGAGTCTGCTTCGGCAGGCTCTTTCTTTACCGAAAGTATATAAACTGGGAACAGGCAAGAGAAGCAGTTGGTAATTTTTTAAGATAGATAAGGAGATGGAATATGGCGAAGGCAAAAAAGTCGGTTTTTTTCTGCCAGAATTGTGGGCATGAAGAATCAAAATGGCTGGGGCAGTGTCCAATATGCAAGGAATGGAACTCTTTCGTGGAAGAGTGTGTGACAACGTCGAATACGGCAGCAGTTAAAGCGGCAAAAGAGATTCGTATTGTACCATTGTCAGAAGTAAAGACAGAGAATGAAGAGCGGGTGACAACCGAGATTAAAGAACTGGATCGTGTACTGGGAGGTGGAATCGTACCGGGTTCCCTGATTCTGGTAGGCGGTGATCCGGGAATCGGTAAGTCAACGCTGCTCCTGCAGGTGTGTCAGAAACTGGCAAAAAAAGAACGAAAGGTTTTGTACATATCAGGGGAAGAATCGCTTCACCAGATTAAATTGCGTGCACAGAGGATGGGAGAATTTAATGATCATCTGCTTTTGCTTTGTGAGACTAATCTGGAACTGATCCGCAATGTGATTGAAAAGGAAAAACCAGATACCGTGATCATTGATTCGATTCAGACAATGTACAGTGAAGAAGTCGGTTCCGCACCGGGAAGTGTGTCGCAGGTCAGAGAGGCAACAAATACGCTGATGCAGCTTGCAAAAGGGCTTGGGATTTCGATTTTTATTGTCGGACATGTTACAAAAGAAGGAACTGTCGCCGGTCCAAGAGTATTGGAACATATGGTAGATACGGTTCTGTATTTTGAAGGAGACAGGCATGCATCTTACCGGATTCTTCGAGGAGTGAAAAATCGTTTTGGTTCGACGAATGAGATTGGTGTATTTGAAATGCGAAGAGATGGTCTTCGGGAGGTGGAAAATCCATCAGAATTTATGCTGAATGGGCGCCCGGAAAATGCATCTGGATCTGTTGTGGCATGTTCTATGGAAGGAACACGTCCGATCTTGCTGGAAATCCAGGCGCTGGTATGCGAAAGCAATTTTGGAATGCCAAGAAGAACAGCAGCAGGAACAGATTACAACAGGGTGAACCTTCTGATGGCGGTTTTGGAAAAAAGGATTGGATATCATCTTGGAAATTATGATGCCTATGTGAATATTGCCGGAGGTATCAAGATCAATGAACCCGCGATAGACCTTGGAATCGTGATGGCGATCGTATCAAGCTATAAGAACAGACCATTTGATGAACGGACGATTGTGTTTGGAGAAGTTGGATTAAGTGGAGAAGTCCGGGCGGTAAATATGCCGGAACAGAGGGTGGCAGAGGCGAAGAAGCTTGGATTTGAGACGTGTATTGTGCCGGAAGTATCTCTGGATAGCGTGAAGAGTATTGGTGGGATCAAAATCATTGGAGTGAAAAGCATTAACGAGGCAATCGGACTGTTTGAGTAGGAGAACATGTAAAGAGGAAACAGAATAGATGTGATAATTTCTGTTTCCTCTTTTACATAGCAATGATGTTGGAGTCAAAAGGTATTTTGCCCCCTTTGATACCAGATTGCTACGTGCTTTGCACTCTCGCAGTCCTCAAAAGCATTCGTAGTCCGCTCATTTTTCTTTGAAAAATGGCTACTTACTCATGGTTTTGGCGGGTCAAGAGGTCAAAAATCCTCTTGCAAGCAAGTTTGCATCGGCTTTCTGACCTTTTGACCCTGGTATCAAATCATTATATTATTACAAAAACATGACTATTTCTTGTTATAACTTAAAAAAGTTAATATTTTTCGTTATTGGTAATGATTCACGTAATGCTTTGTCAGATACAATACCTATATAAGATAAAAAAGTCTAAATAATTAGGAAGGGCAGATGAAAACTGACATGAATAAAAAGCAAAAAAATACAAGAACTTTTTTAATAAAAATCATGGATCAGCAGAACGGTACCTGGCAGGGCAGTGTTACCTGGGTGGAAGAGCAGCGTGAGCAGCATTTCCGCAGTGCCCTTGAATTATTGAAGCTGATAGACGGAGCACTTGATAACAATTATGAAGTCAGAATTGAGGAATAGAAGGAGGACGCCATGAAAAGTAATACAAAGAAACGTTTAATAGCATTCATGCTTTGCATGGTACTTGTGCTTAGCAGTGCGACATCAGCATTCGCTGATGAACAGCAGGATATGGACGGCACAACAGATCAAATTGAGACAATGGCTGAACCGGAGACGCAAGCAGCTGTTACAGATGAACCGATGGTAACATCACTGGACGCCTCCTCGGAAGAGCAACAACCGGTAGCTGATGAACCTGCAGGCACTGCTGAAGAGCCGGCGGCAGAAAATCAGGGAGAGGTTGCACCACAGGTTGAATCTAACGACCAGAACGTCGCAACTCCTTCCGAAGAAACAATTACTTCCAACGAGCCGATTGAATGTGAAGCAACTCAGCTCACACAGGAAGTAGACAACGGAAACAATACAAAAACTACTGTAGTTGCTGATATTCCAGCCGGTGCATTTCACGCACATGCTTCTGAAATCACAATGGAAGTAAAGAGATTATCTACAGAAGATGTAGACGATGCAGTAATCGTTAAGTTAATCAAAAACGCATTAACAACCAATACTTCTCTTAGCAACTATGTATTATATGATGTGGTCTTCAAAGTAAATGGCGTTGAAACAGAACCTTTGAAATCTATCGATGTTAACTTCAAAGGCAGCGGACTGAAAGTGAAAGATACAAAAAAAGCAACTGCTTTCTATTTCGCTCCTGCAAAATCAGAAGATGGGATTGAAGAAGATCTTCTGGTAGAACTTCCACAGAGAGAAGACAAGATCAAAGAACTCCTCGATGCCGGAACAGATAAAACCAGGGAACAGATTGAAGACGAATTCGATTTTTCAGAACTCAGTGTAAAAGACGAAGTTGCTGATGAACTGAAAATGGAAGTTCGTAAGAATCAGGTTTATGGATGTTATGTTGTAGAAGATAAAGAAGAGAATACTACTACAGAAAATTTTAAAACCTCTTCAGATAATATCAACCTTGCTTCAAATGATGCAATTGTACCTGAGAATAATACAAACGAGACAGCTACATACGCTGATTCTTCCAATACTTATATTGTAAACTTTTGGAAGAACGACAAAAACGCTGGAAAACAAGATAAGAAAGTTTCAACATTAACTGGCTTAACCACATCTACTGATAGTGATGGAAATACAGTTGTTGAAGTAAATCTCTCAGGTAAGAAAGCAACCTCTTCTGATAGCACCAACTATGTATTTTATGGCTGGTCAAAAAATAAAAAAGCAAATTTCGGACGTTCTGAAGTTGTATATTGTGGTGATTCAACCGCAAAAATCAAATACGGTACATCCGCTGAACAGACTGTTTTCACATACGATGGAAGTAGCACCGTAACCTTTAATGCATCTGATTTTGGTAATAACCGTACATTGAATCTTTATGCAGTATATGCTGTAGATGAAAGTAAGAAATCCAAAGATACCTGTGGCGGTAGTACAAAAGTAGAGTTCTTCATCCGCTATGACGGAGTTGCACCTTATGAACCATCTACTTATGATACTTCATTATATTCCAAAGGAATTACTGTTGAAAATGCTTTACATTATTATCAACATATTTACAATAATAATAATGCAGTAAGTGCCAATTTAAATAATCAACCTACTGATAGCCAATTAAGAAATATTTTAAACGATGATAAAAAATTTAAGGAAAAATATAAATCATTTAATAGTGATAAATATTATGTTGAATGGTATGTAATCAAGAAAGAACGTGCAGACACTGACAGCAACGGATATGATCCTGGAACCTGGCATGTTGACGGTGTTATCAGAGAAAAAAGTCAGTGGACTTTACGTTACGACGCAAATACCAGTGATACCGTTAATAACATTATCGGAGCCAAACAGTATCAATACGAAACAAATGCAACTGTAAAAAACACCCAGAATTCAAACGGTACACAGAGCGATACCGTACCGGTAAGAACAGGATATACCTTTGCTGGATGGAACACAAAAGCAGATGGAACCGGTACAGATTTTTCTCGGAATGATTCAATCACTGTAAATAAAACTTCTCACAATATTTACAAAAGCTCAACCGATACAAATCAACAAGCAGAAAAAAGCAGTTCCGGAAATGCATATGTTGTAACTTTATATGCAAAGTGGACGAAGAACTACACTCCGCCAACACCAACTGTTACTGTTGATAAGAAATTATCTCATGAAAAATATATCAAAAAAAATGATGATGATGGCACTTACGATTTAACTTTGAATGTATCAGGCGCAGTTAAAACCGAAGAGTATGCAAATAAACTTGATATATTATTTGTACTTGATACCTCCAATAGTATGGATGAATCAATGGGAACTACCACTAAATTTGCAGCTCAGGAAACAGCAGTCAGAAATGCTGTAAATAAATTATCAGGAAATGAAAATGTTGATGCCAGATTTGCTATTGTTTCCTTTGATACTCTGGCTGGTATAAATAGTACTTGGACCGCTTCAGCTAGTAGCCTTCGTTATCCGTCTAAAGTAGCAAATTATCCATCTAAAAAGTGGGAAGCTGGTGGAACGAACTATCAGGCAGGACTAAAAGAAGCCTCCAATCTTCTTTCTATAGCCCGCAGTGATGCAACAAAAATAGTTGTATTCTTATCAGATGGAAATCCTACTTTATACACAAATCAGTCTGGAAACGCAACCGGTAATGGTGATAGCTATGATGCAACTGCTTTAGAAAAAGCAAAAACTGTTTTAAGCACTATGACCAATATGCAGTTCTTCTACACAGTAGGCATCGGATCCAATAAGCAATATAAACACCTCACAGAATTACGTGGCGGTGTAGCAGCAGGCATTACAACCAACAACTTTGATGGCACAAATGCAAATGCACTCCAAAATGCATTCGATACAATCATTCGAGATGCAACTACAATGTTATGTTCAAACGTAACAGTTACCGATACTTTATCTGAATATGCAAAATTAGCAAATGCCAATGTAACACCAGTTATAACTATCAAAAGCGAAAACGGTACTTCTGTTACAGCATTAAAGAAAGCAAACGGAACAACAACTACTAATATTTCAGAGTGTATCACGGCACAGATTATTACTGAAAATAACCAGACAAAAATTCAAATGCAGACGGTAGGAGATTATAAACTGGAAGCCGGTTATACTTACTACGTTACAGTAAAAATCAAGCCAACCGACGCAGCTTATGCTTATTATCAGGAACACGGTTCTTATCCAAATACAGGTGATGCTAACACAGATGAATATCTCGTCGAAACAGATAAGAAACCTGGAAAGGATACCAGAAACGACGGTACATCTTCTGGACAGTACGGCTTTTACTCAAATACATCGGCACAGGTTACTTACACTTATGATGGAAACACTAAGACAGAAGATTATAAGCATCCGGTTATTCAGGTAAATCCAGAAGTTGTTACTCATACTGTAAATAAAGTTTGGAACGCTTCCTTCACTCATCCAACTTCCGTAATGGCAACATTAAAAGCATATGTTACCGAAGGCATAGCAGGAGCTTCAACAGATACACCTGTATATTTAACAAATGATATCTGCAAAGGACTTCCATTAAATGTTGATACGAAATTATCTGTTGATAATAAGTGGTCATACACCTGGATTAACCTTCCTAAATATTACTATTACAAAGATAGTGACAATGTTATTCACAGAACAGAAATTCATTACACAGCAGTAGAAAAAGACGTTCCTGACGGATATGAAGCTTCTGTAGAAGATTCAAGCGATGGCTTAACAACCACAATCACCAATACAGAAATCACAGCTAACCTTGATATCAAGAAGGTTACAAAAGGATCTGGATCCCAGATTGATGGTGCTGAATTTGATCTCTATAAAAAGAATGGTAATAGCTATGACAAAGTAAATTCTTATACAATCAACAAATCAGCAACAGAACCTGAACTTAAGAATTTATCTTCCGGTGATTATTACCTCGAAGAAACCAAAGCTCCTAACGGATGTCGCTTATTAGGCGAAAAAATCTATTTCCGTCAGCAAAAAGGAACCATTACCTTAATCAACGAAAATGGAAATGCACTTACAACTACACCAGAAATGTGGAACTTATCTACGAAAAATAACACATTCACATTAACAATTAAAAACGATGTAGTTTATGACCTCCCATCAACCGGAGGCACCGGAATTTACCTGTATATGATCGGCGGTATGATGTTAATGCTCATAGCCGTTTGGATCTTATATAAAAACAAATGCAGGGAGGTGCTGGAAAGATAATCAAACGTATTTACTTTTCAGTGGCTCCCAGCCACAAAACAAGTTAATCTCCCTTATGAGGGGACAATAAAAAAAATTGGGCACAGCCCTAAAATGAAAAGGAGACAACAATATGAAGAAGATGAAAAAATTATTTGCAGTGTTATTAACACTGGCAATGGTACTCGGAATGAGTATGACAACATTTGCAGCTGATCCAAAAGTACAAATTAAACTCAGCGGTCTCGATGACGCAAGTACAGTAGAAATTTTGCAGATCATTGAACCAAATACCAGCACAACTTCTGGGTGGGCATTCAAAAATGGTGCAGGTGCAAAATATGCCGAAGCATATGGTGTAGAAGATACAGACGCAAATGAACAGGCTATTATCTGGGGACTTATTCAGTATCAAAATACGTCAGTAAAACTTCCTACTGGTGTAACTGCACTTCCAGCTGATGCTACTAAAATTGCAACAGCACTTCAGAAAGTTGAAAGCTTAACTGGTTTTGTTAATACAGACACAAAAACTGCTACCGAAGTATCTGTTGCAGGCGTATATGCAATTAAAGCAACTGGTGACAATTATACATACAAAACAATGTCTGCATATGTAGGCTTTGGTAATGTAGCGGACGCTAACTATCCAACATTAACTGGTACAGAAGTTACTGCTAAAAAATCTCTTGCAACTGTAGTTAAAACCACAAAAGATGACGACAATGCAGTAGCAATCGGTGATATCGTAACTTATGAAATCGAAACATACGTTCCGGTTATTGATCCTACAAAAACAGAAAGCAGAACATTCACCGTTACAGATAAAATTACTGGTGCAGACTACTATTTATCTGGTACAGGTTCTATAAAGAAAGTCACTGTTGCTGACGAAGACAAAACAACTGATTTTGATATTGTTCCAAACGGAAATACATTTACAGTAAACTTTGATTCTCTTGTAGCATCATTATCTAATGATAATGCAGGAAAGAAAATTGTCATTACTTATACTGCTAAAGTTACAGCAGTTACTGTTGAAAATACAGCAATCGGACATTCTACAGACAAAAGTATGTCTGGTAATAAAGTGAATTTATATACTGGTTCTATCGAATTAACAAAAGTAGATGCAAATAAACCAAGCAAGGGCTTAGCTGGAGCTACATTTAATGTATTTAAAGATGGTGATACTACTACTCCTTTGAAATTCACAAAAGATTCTGATGGAGCATACAAATATGATCCTAAAAACGGTTCAGCAGATATTGTTACCGCAGATGGTGGTAAATTAGTTGTTAAAGGTCTTGATAAAGGTTCTTATCATTTTAAAGAAACAGTTGCACCAGAAGGATATTCTATCAATACAGATGGATTAACTGTTAACTTAACATATGATGGAGACAAGGCAACAGCAAATTTTGAAAGCAAAGGCACTTCTAACGTAGTTAAAGATAGTACACTTTCCGCATTACCGGCAACCGGTGGTATCGGTACTACAATCTTCACAATCGCTGGATGCCTCATCATGATCGCAGCAGCTGGTCTGTTCTTCGCAAGCCGCAAGAAATCAGACAACAAATAATTGCAATAATTATTTATAATCAGATATTGAATCCGGGGCAGGTCGCCCCGGATTCCTAAAAAATAATACAACAGCAAGGAGAGTTCGGATGAAACGCAAAGCAAACAAACTTATTATTGGCATCATATTTTTAGCCGGGTTGTCCTTACTGCTGTATCCATTCGTTGCAAACCAGTGGAATAACTACAGGCAGAAGCAACTAATCAGCAGTTATGAACAGACTGTATCCGAAAAGGATGCAGCACATGAGATTGATTATGACGCAGAACTGCAGAAAGCAGAAGCTTACAACGAAGCATTACTTCCAAGTATCCTTCCTGATTCATTTGCAGTAGCCGCAGCCAGTGACAAAAAAGACCAGTCTTATATGGATGCTCTTAATATTGCCGGTGACGAGATGATGGGAATCGTGGAAATCCCGAAGATTGACATCAAGCTTCCGATCTACCACACTACCGATGAAGATGTTCTCAAACAGGCAGCCGGACATCTAGAAGGAAGCTCTCTTCCAATCGGCGGTAAAAGTACACACGCCGTTATCTCCGCACACCGTGGACTTCCGAGTGCGTCTCTTTTTACCGATCTGGATCAGCTGGAAGAAGGCGATCATTTTCTGATCCATGTATTAAACGAAACATTATGTTATGAAGTCGACAAGATTTCCGTAGTAAAACCGGAAGAAACTTCCTCTCTTTCAGTAGAAGAAGGAAAAGATCTTGTAACACTTTTAACCTGTACTCCATACGGAGTCAATACCGAGCGGCTTCTGGTCCGTGGTCACAGAGTACCTTATGTGGAACAGGAGGTTGCCGATGAGAAGACACCGCTCAGCGGAATCAGTCTTCATACAAATTATCTTTTATGGGTAATTGTTGGTCTTGCAGTTACCACAATCTTCATCCTTGTGTTATACTTAAAGGAGAAGAAGCTTCAAAAGAAGAAAAATGAGACCTCTTAAAAAGAGAACAAGAACGAGAAAGGGAATATGCCTATGAAAAGAAAAATCTCAACCTTCCTTTTCGGTCTGTTATTCTTGATAGGATTTGGGATTCTGATCTACCCGATGGTATCCAACCAGTGGAACACCTACAGACAGAATCAGCTGATCAGCAGCTATGACAATACAATACAGGACATGGAACCGGAGGACTTCACCTCTGAGTGGAAAAATGCAAAAGCTTTCAATGATACCATTCAGCAGAACAACCTCTACGGAGATGTATTTGGTGAAGATGAAAATGACATCAAAGATACCGAATACTGGAAGATCCTGAACGTTGCAGATGACGGAGTAATGGGATACCTTTCCATTCCGAAGATCAACATCAAGCTTGCCATTTACCATGGCACCGGTGACAAGGATCTGCAGACCGGCGTCGGACATCTGAATGGCACAAAGCTTCCGATTGGCGGGGAAAGTACCCACAGTGTTCTCGCAGCTCACCGTGGACTTCCAAGCGCAAAGCTTTTTACTGATATCGATCAGCTCAAAGTTGGCGATAAATTTTACATCCATGTACTGGATGAAGTCCTTGCCTACAAGGTAGATCAGATTCTTCCGATGGTAGACAAAGACGATCATGAAACACTGGAGAAAGCACTCCAGATTGAAGAAGGAAAAGATCAGGTAACTTTATTTACCTGTACACCATATGGAGTCAACTCCCATCGTCTTCTCGTAAGAGGAACCAGAGTTCCATATAACGGCGAAGAGGATGCTACCGAATCAGTTACAGATTCTATGGTAAAAGCCATTCAGAATTATTATATGCTTTATTTAATTTTAGGACTTTCAATCACGATTCTTGTGATCATTCTCTTGCGATTCCTTTCCAAGAGAAAAGCTCACAAAGAATAACCAAGATTTTTTAAGGAGGACATGAGGCGATGATGAATAAACGATTAAAACAGGGAAGTACTTTTCTCTTAGCTGTCGCTCTTACATTTCCACTGCTCACTCTTCCGGGTGCGAAAGCCGCAAGCGCGATCGATACCGGACAGAAGTGTTCTATCGAATTCGACATTAGTGGAAGCAGTGAACTTCTAAATGACGATGTTACTGTTCAGGTCAATCTGTACAAAGTTGCATCAGTTGATGTATCCGGCAACTATACCGCAACCGGTGCATTTTCAAAACTGGATTTTTCATCCGTAAGTGCTGATAACTTGGATACGGCAGCTGCTACCTGGGCAGAACGTGCCAAAGAAGCACAAGGTAAGTTGACAGATTCTGAGGGAAATACGGTTGTTGATCCAACCGAAACTGTTACACTGCAGAACGGAAGAGGCTACCAAGATAAATTGGATACCGGACTTTACCTTGTAGATACACCAAAAGTGATTACAACCAATTATACTTATACCTTTACTCCTTACCTTGTATCACTTCCGACCAATAACTACTACAGTGGTAACGGTGCAAGTGATGACTGGATCTACGATTTGACCAAAGAATACAACAGTGCAGTTGGTCTGAAACCTGAACAGCACGTAAGATACGGTAATCTGGTGATCAAAAAGGAACTGCTAAATCACAATGCTACCTTCGGAGACAAGGCAACCTTCGTATTCCAGATCGATATCACAACACTGGATGAGAAAAAAGAAACCAGAATCGAAGAGCTTACCTTTAGCGCAGCAGGTAATGATTCTGTAACGATCACGAAGATTCCTGCCGGCTCTCATGTCAAGGTAACGGAGGTTTACAGCGGTGCAAGCTATGAACTCGCTTCTGCTAAAAGTCAGGAAACAGACATCATTGCTAATCCTGAAAAAGAAACCGAAGTAGAATTCAGACCGGCAGAGGTTTCATTTATCAACAAACACGATGGACGTACCAATGGCGGCTACGGTGTAAAAAATAATTTCAAGCTGGACGAAAATGGTCAGTATCAGTACACCAAACCGGCAGCAAAGAACTAGAAAGGGGGAATCGGAATGAGAAAGTTACATAAAAAACCACTAATCATGGCAGCAGCAACACTTGCTCTTACCGGAACCCTGGCAGTTGGAAGTGCGATGGCGTATTTTACAACTTATTCGACAGCCGGTGGCGGTGTGAAAATGAATATGGGATTTACTGAGACAGTCCCGAAAGAAGACGTTGATGAAAACGGAAAGCACATTACAATTGAAAATACCGGTGATTATGACTGTTTCGTAAGAGTCACAGCATTCGCACCGGTAAAGCTTACTTATAACGCACCAAAAGGCGGATGGACAGACCGCGGTGACGGCTACTGGTATTACGACGATGTCCTTCCGGCAAAGGCAACCACAACAGAACTCAACATCAAATACACATTCCCGTCAGAGGATGATAAACCGGAAGAATTCAACATCATAGTTATCCAGGAATGCACACCGGTTCTTTACAAGGAAGATGGTACACCATACGCCGACTGGAACCACGTAATCAAAAACGACAGCACACAGACGACAGAGTAGGAGGTAATGAGAATGAAAAAGAAAAAGAAATCATTTCCAAAGAAACCTGCCCTGATCCTGACAGCCGCAGCACTCCTGCTGGTTGGAAGCACTGTCGGCAGTACACGCGCCGCACTCACTTACTACAGTGAGAATTATTCCGCACAGATGAATATGCAGAGTATCGGCGTATCTCTTCTGGAAAATGACAAAGTAGTCAGCAGCCGGGATTATGTATCGAACAATGAATGGAAGGGAACCTCAAAGGGCGAGCTTCTCACAGATCTTCTCGGAAAGGATGAGACATTTACACCGGGCAAAAAATATAACGAAGCAATCAGCGTCAAGAACAGCGGTACGATCGACACCTTTGTACGTGTGATCATCACAAAGAGCTGGCAGGACGAAGAAGGAAAGAAGAATACCACTCTTTCCCCGGATCTGATCGAACTGAATTTCCTTACAGACAATGGATGGCAGGTTGCAAAAGACCAGTCTTACCAGTCTAAACAGTCTGAACAGTATAAAGAGCGTACCGTTCTTTATTATACAAAGGCAGTTGCAGCCGGAGATTCGACACCGGCATTATCTGATACCATTCGGATTAATCCGTCGATTGCAAAGGATGTTACAAAGCATGTAGATGGCAACACTATTACTTATACTTACAAGTATGACGGTTACACCTTCCATCTGGACGCAGAGGTGGATGCAGTTCAGACACACAACGCAAAGGACGCGATCAAGAGTGCCTGGGGCGTGGACGTGAATGTATCAGACGACGAAACAACAATGAGCTTACAGTAGGGAGGTACAGAGTATGAAAAAGAAAATTTTGTGCCTCGCCATGACAGTGATAATGGCAGCAGGGGTACACACAACTGCATTTGCAAAGGATTATCAGGGAGCCGACGGATGGCAGGTTAATTTCACCGGCGGCAAGATGGAAAGTAATTTTAAAAGCTCCGATGTGACTGACGAACTGGCAAATATCCAGCCGGGGGACAGCATCGAGCTCAAGGTTCAGCTTAAGAACTCCGACAGTACGGATACCGATTGGTACATGACCAACGAAGTGATCCAGACGCTGGAGGATGCACAGTCTTCCGCAGAAGGTGGTGCTTATGAATACAAGCTGACCTATGTTGGAAGTGATAATGCCGAAAAGGTACTCTACGACAGCTCAACTGTCGGAGGGGAAGGCGCTTCCAAAGCCGGAGAAGGTCTGAAGCAGATCGATAACTCAACCCAAGAATATTTCTACCTCGGAAGACTTGCTTCCAATAATACCGGAACGGTACACCTTACCGTCGGTGTTGAAGGTGAGACACAGGGCAACGGTTATCAGCTCACACTCGCAAAGCTCCGCATGAACTTTGCAGTAGAAAAGGTTTCAGCCGGCAAAACCATCACCAAGAATAAGATTGTTAAAACAACCAACACCGTTAAGACCGGTGATACCGCAAGAGTTATTCTCTTCTGTGTGCTTGCACTCATCAGTGGACTGATTCTTCTTGCATACGGTATCTACACACTCAATAAGAACACAAAAAGACGCAGACAGAAAGGAGAGTAAGCAGATGAAAAAATGGAAAAGATTACTGGTTTCTCTTCTGACTGTAGCTATGACGATCGGCACTGCTTCCATGAGTGTTATGGCAGCAGAACCGTATACTTATACGGTAACATTGTCAGCCGGCAATAAAGGAACAATTAACGGACAGAACAAGATTGAAGAGGCAAATCTTTCATCCGGTTCTACCGTTACTTTCAATCTGAATGATATCCAGGTAACGGATGACAGATATTATGTCAAAGGTATCCGTCTCAGCGGTCGTGATAATGACGAAGCACTTGCCGCTCCTGCTTTTACCGTCAAAGGTGATGCCGACTATGTAGTCGCTTACGGAATTAAAGGCAACATGGTTGCCTATACCGTAAATTATCAGGATGCATCCGGTAAATCACTGGCAGAGAGCCAGACCTTCTACGGAAACGTCGGCGACAAGCCGGTCGTTGCTTACCGTTACGTTGAAAATTATATTCCGGATGCTCTTGCACTTACGAAGACTTTGAGTGATAATGAATCTGAGAATGTATTTACGTTTACCTACACACCGGGAGCTACAGACCGTATCGTTGAGACAACAACTACCGTCACAACAACAGTTCCTGGAACCGCAACTCCTGCCGGTGCAGCAGGTACAACCGGAGCTGCCGGTACAACAGGTGCAGCCGCCGGTACTGGTACAGGTACTACAGCGGGTGGTACTGCAGCAGGTGGCACTACAGCAGGTGGCACTACAGCGGGTGGTACTACAACAGGCGGTACTGCCGGTGGTACAACGAATGCAGACAATTCTCAGGATACGACAGACGATACGACCACCGCACCGGATGAACAGACACCAAAGTCTCTGGTAGATCTGGATGATGAAGACACTCCAAAAGGAAATATCGATGCGAAAGACAAGACGAGTAAGACTCCAATCGCAGCAGGAATCGGCATTATCGTTGTTGCGGTAGCAGCTCTCGCAGGACTGATCGTATTCTTGAAAAAACGTGCAAAATAAAAAAGCGCGGCACTAAAGGAGAAGTCTTTTTTGAAGAGAACGAAGAAAAAGAAAAGCCCGGTGGCTGCATTTTGCAGTGCACTGGGCACTGTTTTACTGACAGTACTGATTCTTGCCTGTATTCCGCTGACGCTTCCGAAAGCTTTTGGTTTTCAGATGTACACCGTGATCAGTGGGAGCATGGAACCGGCGATCCCGACGGGAAGCCTGGTCTATGTCCGGTATGAAGAACCAGACACGATCGTCAAAGATGATGTCATTGCTTTTTACAGCAACAATGCAGACGGCTCGATCATCACCCACCGTGTAGTATCCAACAGCCCGGCGATGGGACAGTTTATCACCAAAGGGGATGCCAATGAGGAAAAAGATATGAATCCGATCCCTTACAACAACTACATCGGAAAAGTAAAGCTTTCTGTTCCGGTTGTCGGCGGTATCGCACAGGCTGCAACCGGCACTGCCGGAAAGATTGCCGCTGCATCCATCATCGGTCTTGCTGTGATTCTTGAAATCGTTGCTGCCATGCTTGACAGACGCGAAGACGAATAAGAGAGAACGTTTTTCATTTTAGCTTGCTAAAGTGTGAAACATTTGCTAAAATAATATCAGATTGTATTGTCAGAAGAAGATGGGGGAATTTCACAATTCTCCCATTTGTCATATATTGAAAAGAATGGAGAGGTGAACGGATTGTTATCCAACCAGATTTTACAGAGAACAATCAATGAAATAGGGGATATCATCGAGTGTAACTGTTCCATCTGGAACACAGACGGAGTGATGCTTGCAGCTGTAGGTAATGAGAAGCCTGCAGTAAAAAAAGCTGTCTGCTCATTTTTAAAAGAGCTGGAGGTTACCGGCGTATCGGAGGAGCACCTGGATGAATGCTATGGTCTGTTTCCGGTTTATGATGATGATGAACTGACTTATATTTTCGTGATCGAGCACAATAATGAGATTGATGTGCATACCAGCGGACGCTTAAGTGTCTGCCAGCTGGAGAGCCTTTTAAGATCCGGAAGCGAACGTCTTGACCGTAACCGTTTTATCCAGAACCTGCTCCTGGATAACCTGCTTCTCGTAGATATCTACAATCAGGCGAAAAAGCTTGGTATTACAGTTGAGCAGCGCAGAGTCGTCTATCTGATCGAACCGAAGAATCCGGATGACACGATCGTCCTGGATATGATCCGTGGGATTTATTCCTCGGGAACCGGTGATTTTGTTACTGCCGTAGATGAGGGACATATTATTCTGATCAAGTCCCTTGACAGTACGGATGATTATGATACGATCCGTTCGACTGCCGATATGCTGGTGAATGCGATCAACACCGAAGCTATGGTCAATGTCCGGCTTTCCTTCGGAACCATCATTCCCGAACTCAAAGAGGTCTCACAGTCTTACAAAGAAGCTGGCATGGCTCTGGATGTGGGACGTATCTTCTATCCGGAACGCAATATTTTATCCTACCGCGAACTCGGTATCGGACGGCTGATCCACCAGCTTCCCGTTTCCTTATGCGAGATGTTCCTGGAAGAAGTATTTGCCGGAAATACCGTTGATCAGTTTGACGAAGAAACCTTATCCACAGTTGATAAATTTTTTGAAAACAGCCTGAATATTTCGGAGACAGCGAGACAGCTTTTCGTCCACCGGAATACGCTCGTCTACCGGCTGGAGAAGATCCAGAAGCAGACCGGGCTGGATGTCAGAGTCTTTGAGGACGCCCTGACATTTAAGATTGCTCTGATGGTCGCAGACCACATGAAATTCATAGAAAACAGAAAATAGGAGGACATGATATGGTGAAATTATACGAAGGCGGTGCCTATCTTTTACACGGTACTGAGGTAATTGCAGATGCACCCGATGCACTTACTGCCGTAAAAAGCAAGACAGGTATTGAGACAACAAAAGAAGCTGCTGCAAAAGAGACAATGGCTTATGGGATCTTAAGTGCGCATAATACTTCCGGTAATATGCAGCAGCTTCAGATCAAATTTGACAAGCTGACTTCTCACGACATTACCTTTGTCGGAATCATCCAGACTGCAAGAGCATCCGGACTGGAGAAATTCCCGATCCCTTATGTTCTGACCAACTGCCATAACTCTCTGTGTGCAGTCGGCGGTACGATCAATGAAGATGACCACATGTTTGGACTGACCTGTGCGAAGAAGTACGGCGGTGTCTATGTTCCGCCTCATCAGGCCGTTATCCACCAGTTTGCCCGTGAAATGCTCGCAGGCGGCGGCAAGATGATCCTTGGTTCTGACAGCCACACCCGTTATGGTGCACTCGGTACCATGGCAATGGGAGAGGGCGGACCGGAACTTGTAAAACAGCTTCTGAACAAGACTTATGATATCAAGATGCCGGGCGTTGTCGGAATCTATCTGGACGGCGAACCGGTGAAAGGTGTCGGACCGCAGGACGTTGCCCTTGCGATCATCGGCGCAACCTTCGGCAATGGCTATGTCAATAACAAGGTCATGGAATTTGTCGGACCTGGCGTTGGCAAATTAAGTGCAGACTTCCGTATCGGAATCGATGTTATGACGACAGAGACAACCTGCCTTTCTTCTATCTGGAGAACCGATGACAAGATCAAAGAGTTCTACGATATCCACGGAAGAAGTGATGACTTCAGGGAACTGGAGCCTGGCGCAGTCGCTTACTATGACGGTCTTGTATACGTCAATTTGAGCGAGATCAAGCCTATGATCGCCATGCCGTTCCATCCGTCCAATGTCTACACCATCGAGGATGTCAATGCCAACCTTGCAGATGTTCTCCACGATGTAGAGCAGCGCGCGCTGGTAAGCCTGGACGGTGCTGTGGATTACTCTCTTCAGGACAAGATTGTAAATGGTAAGCTTTATGTCGATCAGGGTATCATCGCAGGCTGTGCCGGCGGCGGTTTTGAAAATATCTGTGCTGCCGCAGACATCATCCGTGGCAAATACATCGGATCAGATGAATTTACCTTCAGTGTTTACCCGGCAAGTACACCGATCTACATGGAGCTTGTGAAAAATGGTGCGGTTGCTGACCTGATGGAAGCCGGTACGATCGTGAAGACAGCCTTCTGCGGACCATGCTTCGGTGCAGGGGATACCCCGGCAAACAATGCATTTTCCATCCGTCACTCTACCCGTAACTTCCCGAACCGTGAAGGAAGCAAGCTGCAGAGTGGACAGATCGCATCTGTTGCCCTTATGGATGCACGTTCCATTGCCGCAACTGCTGCGAACAAAGGTTTCCTTACTCCGGCAACAGATTTTGATATTGAATACAAGAACCCGACCTACCACTTTGATTCCAGAATTTACGCCAACCGTGTATTTGACAGCCACGGCGTTGCTGATCCTTCGGTTGAGATCAAATTCGGACCGAACATCAAAGACTGGCCGGCAATGAGCGCTCTTCCTGAGAATCTGATCCTGAAGGTCGTATCTGAGATCCACGATCCGGTTACAACGACAGACGAACTGATCCCGTCCGGCGAGACTTCTTCTTATCGTTCCAACCCGCTTGGACTTGCTGAATTTGCACTTTCCAGAAAGGATCCTGCCTATGTAGGACGCGCGAAAGAGGTCCAGAAAGCCCAAAAAGCGATTGAAGCAGGTACTTGTCCACTGGATGTACTGGATGAATTAAAACCGGTGATGGCAGCAATCCAGAAGTCTTATCCGGAAGTCGGCAAAGGAAATATCGGTGTCGGAAGTACCATTTTTGCGGTCAAACCTGGTGATGGTTCTGCCCGTGAGCAGGCTGCTTCCTGCCAGAAGGTTCTCGGCGGCTGGGCGAATATCGCAAATGAGTACGCAACCAAACGTTACCGCTCGAACCTGATCAACTGGGGCATGCTTCCGTTTATTACCGAAGAGGAACACACAAAGCTTTCTTTCAGGAACGGTGACTATCTCTTCGTACCGGATATCCGCAAAGCAGTAGAAGATAAAGCTTCCACGATCAAGGCTTATGTCGTAGGCGATGATCTGAAGGAGATCGATCTGAAGCTCGGTGATCTGACGGATGCAGAACGTGAGATCATCCTCAAAGGATGTCTGATCAATTATTACAGAGGTTAATTTTTCTCAGACAATGATATGATATAAAAGGGACGGAAATTTTTCTGTCCCTTTTTGCAACATTTCCGACTTTTTTATACTCTTATATACAAAGAACCTGTTATGAGAGGAGGGACCTTATGATCGATGCAATTGCATTTAAAGAATTATATAAGACGGTTTATCAGGATCTGTATCGTTTTGCGCTCTGCATGATGCATCATCCGCAGGATGCAGAAGACGCCGTCAGTGAAGCCGTTCTTTCCGCCTATGAGAACATACATAAATTACGCAAAGAAGAAGCATTCCGTTCCTGGATCTTTCAGATTCTGGCAAATGTGTGCCGCCGGAAGTTAAAGAGCCGTGAACGGACCGAGACCGAGCTGAAAGAAGATCATGCTTCTGCCACGTACTGTGACGGACTCCGCACAGATGTCGAACGTGCTTTTCTTATTCTCGATGAAGACGATCAGCTGATCATCGGCTTATCCGTCTATGGCGGTTACAACAGTAAAGAGATCGGAAAAATGCTAAGGCTGAACCCGAATACAGTCCGCTCCCGCAGAAAGCGTGCCCTCGAAAAGATGAGCTGGCTTCTGAAAGAGTAGGATAAAAGAGTAATAGGAGGTGTTTCATATGACAGATCACGAAAAAGAAATACTGGATAAAATAAAACAATCTACGGAAAAAACTCCTGTTCCGGAAAGCCTTGCACCGGATCAGATTATGAAAATGCTGGAAGAGCATAACAGCACTCAGGCTTCCGGACATATCCCGAAAAAGCATGGATTTTCCCGCGGCCACCGGATGCGCGGAGGACTTATCGCTGCCGCACTGGTACTGGTTGTCGGCATTGGCGCCCACATCCGCCAGCAGAATCTTTCTTCAGACTCAGCCACTTCTTCCACAAAAGGCAGTTCTTCAATCGGTACATCCTCCGGTAAGCTTGCCTCTTCCGATACTTTAGAAACGGCAACCGATTATGATGAAGTCTACACATACCTGCAATCTTATCAGGATGAGTTGGATTCTTCATCTGTTACCGGTTCAACCGACGGCGGAATTGTCATGTATTCAACTGAAACAGCCGACAATGGTGCACGTACCGATAGTTCCAGCTCCTCTTCGGATTCTTCAACAGCCTCTGCACGTGCTGTAGATACTTCATTTTCCGATACCAACGTCCGCACAGAGAGCGTCGGTGAAGCAGACATTGTAAAAACGGATGGAAGTTATCTTTATACACTGAAAGCAAACTCACAGGAAATTTCCATTGTAGATATCCGGTCTGATCAGATGAAGGTTGTTTCCGGTATTTCGCTGAATGAGAATTTTCAGGCATCCGAATTTTACCTGAGTGACCAGAAGCTTTTTGTCCTTGGCAACATGCAGAACACGCAGGTTGATTCTGACAGTAAAACCTTGTACCGCGGCAGCTGTACCCGTATCCAGACTTATGATCTGGCAGATATCAACAATCCGAAATCCATCGGAACCGTGGATCAGAGTGGTTACTACCGCACTTCACGTTTTAAAGACGGATATCTGTATGTATTCAGCGACTATTATATTTACGATACGATCACCAAAAAAGATTATCCTTCCTATGTTCCGCTTGTTGGTGACAATCTTCTGAAGCAGTCGGATATCTATCTCCCGACGAACCATGCAGCAGACCAGTACCTTGTTGTCAGCTCCGTTTCCGCTTCCAGTCCGGATAAGGCAGCAGACCAGAAAGCAGTCATGTCTGAGAATGGCGAAGTCTATGTGAGTGAGAACAACATTTATATTTACGAGTATGCGAACAGCAGTATCCTCGCAGATAATCTTGCGGCAAAGAATCAGACGATCCTCCGCAAGCTGTCTTACAATAAAGGAAAACTTTCCGGCTCTGCCCAGGGCAAAGTAAAAGGATATCTGAACGATTCCTTCAGCATTGATGAGTATGACAATACGTTGCGGCTGGTGACAACGGTTACGCATAATGTCGGAAGCTCTTCACAGTCCAATTCAGTCTATGTGCTGGATGCAGATTTGAAAACAATCGGTAAGATCGAGGATCTTGCCAAAAATGAACAGGTCTATTCCGCAAGATTTTTGGGCGATACCGGTTACTTTGTAACTTATGAACAGACAGATCCTTTATTCTCCGTAGACTTTTCCGATCCGGAGAATCCGAAGATCCTTGGCAAGCTGAAAATTCCCGGCTTTTCGGAATACCTGCATTTTTACAGTGATAACCTGCTTCTTGGAATCGGTATGGATACCGATGAAAATGGCATTACAAACGGGGTAAAGGTCTCTATGTTTGATATCAGTGATCCTTCGGATGTGAAGGAAGTCAGCAAGTACACACTGGATCAGTACTATTACTCGGATGTCTTTTCTGACTACCGTGCAGCACTGGTTGATCCGGAAAAGAATCTGATCGGCTTTCCGCTTTCCGGATCTGCCAACCAGTATGTGATCCTTTCTTACGATAAAGATCAGGGCTTCCAGGTACAAATGCAGGAGGAAGTCAACGGTAATTCTTATCTTGGAACCCGCGGTGTGTATGCAAATGAAAAGTTCTATGTGATCAATGGAAATGCAATTGAAGCATACCGGATGGGAGACTATGTGAAGATAGATGATCTGCTGCTATAATGCAGCTTTGCAGAAGGAACTGCCGCTCCGCATACTTTGTACACCATTCCACATCATTGTATACACCAAAATCGTATATAATCGAGTAGGCTGACTCCTACTCGATTCTTATACTTTGTACATCATCTCGCTTAACAGCTCGATGATGTACATTCGCCAAATGCAGATCCTTGTGCAAGCACAAATCTGCACTTGGCTCATCGTATACACAAAAACAGGTGCCCACTGGGATATATCACTAAGATATACTTACGTGGACACCTGTTTTATATTTTCATTTACCTGTTATTCCACACCGTTAAAGCAGTAGGTACATACCTGGCATGCATCAATCCCGATTGATTTGATCAGATCATCCAGTCTGTGATAACGAAGTGAAGTGAAATTCTGTCTCTTGCGGATTTCCTCCAGCATTGCTGCATACCGGTCACTGTTCGGATCCGCATATTCACCCAGTACATTGACATCATTGTCGCCTTCCCACTCACGGATGATCCTTCTTGTGATCAGATCCAGGTCTGATTTGGAACGGGAGAAGTTCAAATATTTGCATCCGTACAAAAGCGGTGGACATGCCGGGCGGACATGCACTTCTTTTGCGCCACTCTGATACAGGAACTCTGTCGTCTCACGGAGCTGTGTGCCACGCACGATAGAATCATCGATCAGCAGCAGGCTCCTGTCTTCGATCAGACTATGTACCGGGATCAGTTTCATTCTGGCGATCAGATTACGCTGACTCTGTGTTGTCGGCATGAAGGATCTTGGCCAGGTCGGAGTATATTTGATAAATGGTCTTGCATACGGAATACCTGATTCATTTGCATAGCCTATCGCATGAGCGATACCCGAATCCGGAACTCCTGCAACAATATCCACGTCGATCGAATGGTCATCTCTCTGTGCTAAAAGCTTTCCACAGTTGTAACGCATTTCTTCTACACCAACCCCTTCATAAGAAGAAGTAGGATATCCATAGTATACCCACAGGAACGAACAGATTCTCATCTTTTCACATGCAGGACTTACAGTCTCCACAGATTCCGGTGTCACGTAGACGATTTCCCCAGGTCCCAGCTCTTTGTAATCTGTGTATCCAAGGTTGATATATGCAAAGCTTTCAAAGGAAACGCAGTATGCATTTTCTTTCTTTCCGATCACAACCGGTGTACGTCCGAGAAGGTCTCTGGCTGCATAAATTCCATTCTCTGTCAGAAGCAGAAGCGTCATCGAGCCTTCAACTACTGACTGCACATAACGGATTCCCTCAACAAACGAATCCTTTTTACAGATCAATGCCGCAACCAGCTCTGTAGAATTGATCTGTCCATTGGTCATAGACTGAAAATGTGTATGTCCATTTTCATAAAGATTCCGGATCAGCTGATCCGCATTATTGATCTTACCTACTGTCGTAATTCCAAAGCACCCCAGATGCGACTGGATCAGAATTGGCTGTGGATCATAATCTGAAATACATCCAATTCCAATATTTCCCTTCATTGTATCAACATCTTTTTCAAATTTTGTACGGAACGGCGAATTTTCAATATTATGAATCGCTCTCTTCCAGCCATCACTTCCGTAAGTAGCCATACCTCCGCGGCGGGTTCCAAGATGCGAATGATAATCTGTTCCATAAAAAAGATCCAGATTACATGCTTCTTTTGATGCAACGCCAAAAAATCCTCCCATATCTGTAGGTCTCCTTTCTTTATCCCAATGCCATAGCCTGTATTTTTCATCTATTTTTTAGTGTATCATGCATTTATGGGCGGAAACAATAGCAAAACCCCGAATATATTGCAAATGGCTATAACTATTTCTAATCGTATTTATAATTGTTTGAATTTTCTGATATATATATTACAATTTCAGTTCTTTCTAATTTTATTAAAATTATTTTAAAATTATATTGACAAATAAGTATTTGGGTGTTATTATTAAGTCAATCCAAAAGAAAAGAAGTTCCTGACGAGAAAGGGAATTTCAAAAAGATATTTTTTTAATCTGTTACATAGTTTCATATATACTCGCCAAGAGTATAAGATGAAGAACCAGATCAGAAAAGGGTAACAAGAATAATTGTTATTTGAAGGTTAGAAAGTTTTTAAAAAGCAACTATACATTTTGGTTATGAGCGTTTTGTAAGCGGAGTGTGTAGAAAACAATTTTTAAAATTGATAATTTATAATAATAAGAGAAAATTGATATCTGACTTCTGAACAGAAAAAAGTATAAGAGAAAAAGAATATCCGGATAAAATTTTGGAACGAGAACGAAAGGAAGGAGGCTTTGACCGTTGGATATTTCATCATCTAAAACTCAATATGTTAATGGTATGGCAAATGTAAATTCCTGTGAGATGAGCCTTAACCATAGATTATAATCCGGTAAGAGAAAAGTTAATGATAAAAAGGTCGGAGTAGTAGATAAACCGGAATCGATTATAAGATATAAAAAGATTCAGCATTTGTTGACATATTGAAGTAAATACCACAGTAATTCAAGATCAGAAAATGTGTAAAGAAACATTCATTGATAAGTAAATTTAACAGTGACGAGAAAGCTGATAAATACCAAAATTGGATTACCTGATTATATAAAATAACGAACGATCAGAATTGATCAGAATCGATTCATATGATTTCATTTTTATAAATTTTATAAAATCTGAATATCATATGAAATGCTCAAAGAACTTACAGGAATAAGAATTACTTAATTCCTCCGATATAAAAATAAAAATTACAATTGAATATTCCGAGACAGCCATTCAAAAGATGGCTGTCTCCTTTTTTTCTGTTACCAGCTCCCAATTTGTGAATTTTTTGTAATATTTTTTTAACATTTCTGAAAAATATCAGCCGTAATTTTTGACATTGACAACGCTCTATGATACACTTAGTAAGTAAAATTATAAGACTTTTGTTTTCCGTTTCTGGTACAAAAGTCAGACTTACTGAGGAAAAGTAAAATAATTAATAATAATCATATGAGGTGAGAAACGTTGGATAAATATGAATATCGCGCAAAGACAGAGCAGATGCTTGCGTATGCCGAACAGAAGTCTTACCAGAAAGCGATGTCGATTGCAGATACGATCGACTGGCGTAAAGTAAAAAATACCGCCATGCTCTCTACCGTAAGCGAAATCTATGAAAATGCGGGGGAACTTGGTAAAGCACGTGATACCTTATTTATTGCGTATGATAAAGCACCTTCCAGCAGAAAGGTTGTATACCGCCTGGGAATTATTTCTCTGAAGCTGGGACATTTCGATGAAGCAGCTGATTGCTACGAAGAATTTGTCAAGCTTGCTCCGAAAGATCCAAACCAGTACATTCTCCGGTATAAGATCTTAAAAGCACAGAAAGCGCCAGTCAAAGAACAGATTGAAGCTCTTGAAGATTTCAAGCATTCTGAATACGTTGAAAAATGGGCATATGAACTTGCCAGATTATACGCTGAAGCCGGTATGACTTCCGAATGTCTTGATGAATGTGATGATCTGATTCTCTGGTTCAGCGAAGGTACTTATGTATACCAGGCAATGGAACTTAAAATGAAATACAAACCGCTGACTCCACTTCAGCAGGAAAAATACGATCATCGAAATGATGGTATCGGCCGTAAGGATTCTTCCAAGAGAAAACCTTCCTTCCGAAAATCCAAAGAACGTCCGGCACCGAATCCACGAATTGCAGACAAGGTCCGCAAAGATGTACATGTCACAGACAGTATTGATCTTCCGGATCTTCCAGAGCCAATGACCCGGACACATGCTTCCGAACCAGAAGCTGAGTCACAGCCAAAAACCCGGATTCGAAGCACTTCCGATATTTCCACAACCATTTCCGGTGCTTCCCTTTCAGATGCCCTGAAGGCCGGTGTTGCCGTTGCAAGTGGTGCAGTTGCTCCTGAATCTGCTTCAGACGATTCACAGATGACCGGTAAGATGAAGATTGAAGAAATTCTTGCCAACTGGGAAGCAACCCAGCGTGAAAATGCAAAGATTCTTGAAAAGAGCCAGGAGGAAGCTGAGAAAGAAAAAGCCCTGCGTGAGAAGAAGAAAGAAGAAGAAGAGGAAGTTCTTGGAGCTACAAAACCAATCCTTTCTGATGATATCCGCAAACTGATGGAACAGCTTGAAAATGGTGAAGAGCCTAAAATCACCGATGAAGATGCTGAAGATTTCGTTGATGATGAAGAGGATGAAGCGACTGAAAGTCCGGAAGATTCATCCAAAGAAGCTTCAGACACTGACGAGGAAGAGCCGGAAGAAAATGATTTTGAAGAAATCGTTGACTCCGAAGAAGATGATGAATCGGATGCGGTTTACGATGAAGAAGCTGAATACGAGGATGAGGATGATTCCGAGTATGACGATGACGAGGAATACGAGGATGAAGATGATTCCGAGTATGATGACGACGAGGAATACGAAGATGAGGATGATTCCGAGTATGACGACGACGAGGAATACGAAGATGAAGACGATTCCGAGTATGACGATGACGAGGAATACGAAGATGAAGACGATTCCGAGTATGACGATGACGAAGAATACGAGGATGAAGATGATTCCGAGTATGACGACGACGAGGAATACGAGGATGAAGATGATTCCGAGTATGACGATGACGAAGAATACGAGGATGAAGACGATTCCGAGTATGACGAGGAGGAAGAATACGAGGATGAAGACGAAGATGACTACCAGATCGATGATGAATTAGATGAAGATCATAAAGAGGATTTTGATTTTGAAAAAGAATCTGCTCTCGATATCGATGATCATGATTCTGACGAAGATGATAGTGATTTTGCAGACCTTGATTCCTTTGAAGATGAAGAAGAATTAGATAGCAGTGATGATTATCTTGATCTTGAATTTGACGAGAAACCGGCTCCTGAGCCAGAGAAAGAAACCTCAAAATCAGCGCAAACTCCTGATATTGACGAAGTTCTTGAAATCGAAGAACCGTCAGAAGATGAAATCACCGAACGCATGGGTAAATTCGATACCGGATTCGTTGTACAGGGTCGTTACGATCTGAGTGCAACAAGTGAGATCGGACTGAAGCTTGGACTTACTGAAGAGCAGAAACAGCTGTTCTCTTACTTTGTACCGATCCGTGGTGTCAGTGAACAGCTTGTTGAAATCCTTGATAACGACAAACGTTGCCGTAACCGTTATGGAACTTCCCGCACAGGCAACATCCTGATCCTTGGCCGCAAGGGAAGCGGAAAAACAGTCCTCGCAGTTGATATTGTAAAAGCAATCCAGAAACAGCGCAGACTCAAACAGGGTAAAGTTGCAATCGTAACCGGTGATTCTCTGAACAAAAAGGACATCGGAAGTATCATCGATAAACTGAACGGTGGCGCACTGATCATCGAAAAAGCTTCCAAGATGAATGACAGAACCATCCGTGAACTGAATGACATGATGGATGAACAGACCGGCGAACTTCTCTTCCTTCTGGAAGACCAGAAGAAACCGCTGGAAAGAATGTTTGCATCCCATCGCGAATTCAAACGTAAATTTACTTCCAGACTGGAGCTTCCGGTATTCATCAATGATGAACTGGTTACATTCGGTCAGACCTATGCTAAGGAAAACGGATACCGTATCGATGAAATGGGAATCCTTGCATTATACAGCCGGATTGATATGATGCAGAGAGAAGATCATGCGGTTACTGTTGCAGAAGTAAAAGAGATCATGGATGAAGCAATTTCACATTCCCAGAAAGCAAATGTAAAACATCTTGTGAAACGGGTATTTGGAAGAAGCACTGATAATTCAGACCACATCATCCTGAAAGAAGAAGATTTTAAAGCATAAGATTTCTACAAAGGGCGTGTGAAAAAACGAAAGTTTTTTCATGCGTCCTTTTTCTTATAAATACAACAGTAATTATATTTCACAAAAAAGCGTATAATCCCCCTTCCCCCATGAGAATGCCATTATGAATCCTATGCGGCAGTTGCAACTTTTTTCTGCTTGTTGTGATATTTATAAAGATTGTGTCCGATAGAAACGAGAAATACTTCAAGCAATACAGATTTTATTCCTCTTCGGACAATTCTTTTGTACCACCGGTCGTTTTTCATGATACCAAAGG
>OLRP01000073.1_pt1 | contig 70901 bp, 53 predicted proteins | sample 1672401 | NCBI WGS metagenome assembly OLRP01 (sample SAMEA3136682, study PRJEB25190) | human gut metagenome | reverse complement strand
AATGACCGTCTATGGCAGAAAACATTGAAAACAATGGCTGTTCGCAAAGAGATAATGCGGAACATGAAGGGTATGTGAAAGCGTCTAGGTCATTCAATCGGATATGGAAAGAAAGAGACAGTGCACAGCCGAGACTTTTGGAAACGATACTGTATAAAGACAACTTTAACAGAGCGTATAAGAGAGTTAAGGCAAACAAGGGAGCGCCGGGAATTGATGGCATGACCATTGAAGAGGCTCTTCCATATCTAAAGGAACATCAACAAGAGATAACTGACCGCATTTATCGTGGAAAGTATACTCCGTCTCCAGTAAGACGAGTTGAGATTCCCAAACCAGATGGTGGTGTGCGAAAGCTTGGTATACCAACGGTGATAGACCGTACAATCCAACAGGCAATCACGCAAGAGTTAGTGCCAATCTATGAACCGCTGTTTGCAGATGGTAGCTTTGGCTATCGTCCGGGCAGAAGTGCGAAGGACGCAATACAAAAAGTGAAAGAGTATGCAGAACAAGGATACACATATGCAGTATCCTTAGATTTATCAAAATACTTCGACACACTGAACCATGAAATTCTCCTTAACTTACTCCGTAAGAATGTAAAGGACGAACGGGTGGTGCAGTTGATTAAGCGATATCTGAAAAGTGGGGTAATGGAGAACGGAGTAGTCATGGAAACAGAGGAAGGTTCGCCACAAGGAGGAAATCTATCCCCACTACTGGCGAATATCTATCTCAATGAGTTTGACCAGGAGTTTTTGAAGAGAGGAGTCCCATGCGTCAGATATGCAGATGACATCGTGCTCCTTGCGAAGAGCAAACGGGCATCGGAGAGACTTCTGGAAAGCAGTACGAAATACCTTGAAGAGAAACTGAAACTTACAGTCAACAGAAAGAAAAGCCGTACTGTCAGTGTGTTTGCAATCCGAAATTTTAAGTATCTAGGCTTTGCATTGGGAAGGAATGGAACGGGTATTTATGTTCGCGTTCATCCAAAGTCATGGAGAAAGTTTAAGTCGAGACTGAAAGAGTTGTCTTCCCGTAAACGATGTCAGTCAATCAAGCCAAGCCTTGAGAAAATCAAGATATATGCAAGAGGATGGCTGAACTATTACGGAATAGCAAGCATGAAGAACAACATCGAAGAGATCAACGGATGGCTCTACCACAGAATACGCATGTGTATATGGAAACAGTGGAAACTTCCAAAAACAAAGAAAAGAAATCTGATAAAGATGGGAGTACACGAATACTATGCGAATATGGCGGCAAACTGCCGAAGAGGACACTGGTATTGTGCGAATCTGACAACAGTTAAGAAAGCCATGACAAAAGAGAGACTGATAAACGGTGGCTTCTATGATTTAGCCACAGCCTATCAGTCCGTGCACGTCAACTATTGAAACCGCCGTGTACCGAACGGTACGCACGGTGGTGTGAGAGGACGGCGGTTAGTCACCGCCTCCTACTCGATTGCAATCATTATTGGGGACTTTTGACACCCACATCATATTATAAGAATATAATCCGGAAATTATGCATTGATTGCTTCTTTTAATGCCTTTGCCAGCTGATCCGGGCAGGAAGTTGGTCTTGGACCACAGTGGATGCCTTCCAGTCTGGCGATGGCATCTTTTACTTTCATGCCTTCTACCAGGCGTGCAACGCCCTGTGTGTTTCCGGAACATCCGCCGATAAAGTTTACGTGTTTGATGGTGTCTCCGTCCAGTTCGAACTGAATTGCCTGAGAACAGACACCTCTTGTTTTATATACCTGCATTTTAAATACCTCCTGTTTTTTATGCGAGTTAGGAAATACCTGTCATCTTACGGAGCAAGATTTCCTGATGCTTTGACTTGATTATACGCATTTTATCAGGCGGATGCAAGACATATTGTATTCTGCAAAAATCCCACTGATATGAAATTTTGCTCAGCTTGACATAGACCTGATTTTACGGTAAAAATAGAAGTGTTGTAATAAAAATCTTAAATTACAGAAAAATGAATGGATTTTATAAGTGCCAAATTCATTAATATAGAAGGAGACAGACATGGGTACAATTGGAATTATAGGAGCAATGGAAGTTGAGGTAAAAGAGCTGAAGGAGCAGATGCAGATTACGCGTCAGCTGACAAAAGCAGGCATGGAATTCTGCGAGGGCATTCTGGAAGGTCAGGATGTTGTTGTGGTACGCAGCGGTGTTGGAAAGGTAAATGCGGCGGTCTGCACACAGATCCTGATCGATGTGTTTGATGTAAAAGCAGTGATCAATACAGGAATCGCCGGTTCTCTGAAAGCGGAGATCAACATCGGTGATCTGGTTATTTCCAGCGATCTGGTTCATCACGATATGGATGCAGTAAGCTTTGGTTATCCGAAGGGACAGATTCCGCAGATGGATGTGTTCTCTTTTGAGGCGGACAAGGCACTTGCGGATCTGGCTGAGAAAGTATGTGAAGAGGTTAATCCGGAAATTCAGGTATTTCACGGAAGAGTTGTCAGCGGCGATCAGTTCATCGCAGACAAAGAAACCAAAGAGAACATTTCGACACTTTTCGCAGGATACTGTACCGAGATGGAAGGTGCTGCGATCGCACAGACTGCACACTTAAATGAAGTGCCGTTTGTTGTTCTGCGTGCGATCTCAGATAAGGCAGATGACAGTGCATCCATGGATTATCCGACGTTTGAGAAGCAGGCAGTTGCTCACAGCGTCAGACTGGTTTGCGGCATGATGAAGAATCTGGCTGCAAAAGAAGCGTAGAAAAAAGAACGAAAACTGAAGAACTTCATAAAAAAATCCCCCGATTTTCGAGCCATAAGAGCAGAAATTGTCGAACGATTCTGCTTTTCAAATGCAAATTCTGAGGCTATAATGTGCCTGCAACATTCATCCGGAGAATGTGACTGCTGCAGCAGCGAAACGTGAAATGAAAACAAGCAGGATCAGAAGGGGGATTATCCATGTTACAGTTTTTAAGTCAGCAGACAATATTGTTCTACACAATGGCATTGATCTGTGCCTGGGGAGTGATCAGCCAGGTGGTACTTCGTTCGATGTATGGAAACCTGCTCAGAGATGTCAGAAGGCAGGGCATGGCGAAAGGCAAGTTTATGAAACAGCTTCGCCAGCGTTATCAGAACGTATGCAGAATGAAACAGAATACGGTCAATGCTTTTAACACGGAAGCATTTATACGCAAAAATCTGCTGGAGTACCGTCTTTTTGGAGGATCTTTGCATACCTGGAAACGGATGGCACAGATGGCTGTCATATTATGTGCAGCACTGGGAGCGGTCGGATGGTATATCAGCCAGCCGCAGGCGGTTGGCGGCATGCGTCAGACTTATCTGACAGGCACTTTGCTGATGGAGGGAATTTTTCTTCTGGTCTTTGGCGTTCTGGATACAGGATTTGCAAAACAGTCATTGGAGATTACTTTGCAGGACGAGCTGGATAATGTGCTGGTGCTTCATGCTTCTTCCGGTGTACAGGCTGCAAAATCTTCTGTTGCAAGACAGAAACAGCCGGAGCCGGTGCAGCCGATACTGGCGGAATTTTCAAAACCGGCAAATCAGGTGGAAATGGCAAAATGCGATGCATCGTCAGAAGAAGTGGCAGCTTCTGCTGAGTCGGAAGACGTATCCGGACATTTCGGAAAAATGGTTTCCATGCCGGGACGGAAAAAGAAGAGCGTAAAGAACAGCAAGGATGGTATCAGGGACAAGCAGGAGCTGAAGGAGAATCTCGGAAAAATCCGGGAGGGTATCCGTGAGACAGCAGCTGCGGCGGATACACCTAAAGAGCAGACGGCGAAGATTCTGCGGCAGATGGATTCGGATGAGCAGGAACGTGTGATACGGGAAGTTCTGAAAGAGTTATTGTCATAATGGAGCAGGGATTTCCCCTGCAGACTAGCATTACGAAAGAGAGGAAACTGCTATGGAGATTGTATTTCTGGAGACCATATCGCTTGGTGATGACATAAATCTGGACAGATTTGACGAACTGGGACATGTAACAAAATACAGAGACACACCGGTGGAACTGGTGCCGGAGCGGGTAAAAGATGCAGATGTTGTTGTGATCAACAAAATTCCGATGAATGAAAAAACGCTGGCAGGTGCTTCGCATCTGAAACTGGTAGCCGTAACGGCTACGGGAATGGACAATATTGACCGGGCATATACAGACAGCCACGGCATCCTGTCAGCGAATGTAGCCGGCTATTCTACGGAAGCAGTGGCACAGCATACATTTGCACTGATGTTCTATGTTCTGCATAAACTGGCCTATTATGATCACTATGTAAAATCAGGTGCGTATTGTACCTCCGCTCAGTTTTCTCATTTTGAGCAGAAATTTTCAGAGCTTGACGGAAAGACCTGGGGTATTGTCGGCATGGGAGCGATCGGAAAACGTGTGGCATCCCATGCACAGGAATTTGGCTGCAACGTTATTTATTATTCAACATCCGGGAAGAACACCGATCAGCTGTATGAGAGAGTGGATTTTGAAGAACTGCTGAAACGTTCGGATCTGATATCGGTGCATGCACCGCTGAACCCGGACACAAGAAAACTTTTTGACAGAGCGGCTTTTGAGAAGATGAAGAAGTCCGCAATTTTTATCAATGTGGCACGCGGAGCGATCGTGGATCAGGAAGCACTTACGTGGGCTTTGCAGGAAAATAAGATTGCGGCAGCGGCTCTGGATGTGCTGGATGGAGAGCCGATGAGGGAGGACAATCCATTAAGGCAGATCCAGGACAGCGGCAAGCTGATCATTACGCCTCATATTGCCTGGGCACCGAAAGAGACTCGTGAAAGACTGCTGGACGGAGTCTATGAAAATATCAAAAAAATCCTGTGATACCAAACAATTCGATATCACAGGATGCACATAGCTGAAACAGTTGTCAATCCTCTTCGATTACCTGAAGTTCAAGGTAGTCGAAGGGGATTTCTTCTATAAAACTATCCTGGTAAAAACGAGTTTTGCTGTGGCGTTTGAATTCCTGAATATTGGAATCGAGCCAGATTGGTTTGCCGAGATCAAAGTCGTAGCAGATCTGATCTAAAGAATCAAAGATTTTGTGTGTGCGTGTATCGTTTCGGTCATCTTCTATGACGGTATCTCGAAGCATATGGTTGTCTTTAAAAATTTTCCCCCACAAACGGAACATAACATTTCTACCTCCATATAAAAGCTGCCATAAAGGGCAGAAGTAATTGATTTCAAGTATAGCGGATTTTAAAATGAAAGTAAAGAGACTGCCTGAAAACGGCAGCCTCTTCAAACTTTTTCACTTGAAAAATGGAAGTGAATAGTTTATAATCATCTTAGAAGCAATCAGAGGGTTTGCGTATGTCCGATGGTTGCCACCGGAAACTTATAAACGAAGTTTATAAATTACACACGGCTATCTCCTAGGGGTGTAGGAGATAGCCACTTTTTTATTTACGGTGGTTGTCAATATATGTAAGTGTTGCAAAAATTACAAGCACAAGTGTTAATACTTCAAGTGTATTCATACAATATCTCCTTTCCGTTTCCGGAAGGAACAACCACCAGACTATTCCTACGTTAGCTCTAATCTGATTACTATTAGTCTAGCATATATAAAATGAATTGACAACATACAACATAAAATCTATTAATTTTACATTTTGTATATCAAACCTAATCGGTTTCCTTTGCAGTAGCCTCCACCTGGCGGCTGACTTTTGAGGTGTCACGGTTCATAAAGTAGCTGTAGATCAGGGAGGACATTTCCTGAAGAGAATCTACGGCAGAACTTTTGCTGGAAACCTCGCAGGACATGATACATAAAATATAATCGCCTTTTGGTGTGTAGACGATTGCTGCATCGTTTTCGCAGTCGGAAGTCTCACCGGTTTTGTTTGCAACACGCGATTCCGACGGGATCGTGGATGGGATTTTGTAGGTAACCTGCTGATTTAACAGAAGTTCTTCCATCTGGCGGGAAGCGAGATGAGAGATAAATTCTCCGCGGTAAATACGTTCCAGAAGGCGACCGCAGTCTTTGGCGGAAGTTGTGTTTTTGGTATCAGCGTCGTACCACAGACTGGTGTCTTCCAGACCGTTGTATTCGTGCGTATATTCAAATCCCTGTGCTTTTATGAAAGCATTTACTTTCTTCATGCCTTTTTTGTGGTCGTGATCTTTGTTCAGATAACGGACCAGCTCATTTGTGGCAGAATTATCGCTGACTGTGATCATTTCATCGAGAAGATGTTTGGTCGTGTCATTCATTTCCAGATTGCCGTTCTGGATTTCCTGCATTACGGCTCCCATCACATAAAGTTTGATCAGGCTTGCGGACTCCTGGGCACGTTCGTTGATGCTTATCACATTTCCGGTGGTCAGGTCTTTCAGATAAACAGACCACTTGGAAGAATAGCTGTTGACGCGTCTGGTAAGCTCTGTTTTCAGCTCTTTCCAGGAAAAATCCTGATTCAGAGAATCAAAAGTGTAGGAAGGTGTAAGAGTGGCTTCCTGCAGAATCTGTGAAAAGGTATCGGAATTATCAGCCATAAGAAAAGAAGCTGTGTTATTGGAAGACTTGCTTTCTTCCGGGATTTCCGTTTCAGCTTCTGTCTCCGCTTCTGTCTGAAAAGTGCTTAATGTTTCAGGGGATACCGTTTCGGTTTCGGACGGAACGGATTCTGTCGGAGTACTTTTTTCGGTTGTTATATCCTGGCGGAACGGCGATTCCTTCAGCCAGTCTGTTGTATCAGAAGCAGCTGCCAAAGCAGGAAAATTCTGTAAAAGAATACTGCCGGACAAAAAGGCAGCAGTAAAAGTTTTTTTCAGTTTCTTAGAGGTCATGCTACATCCTTTCTCCTGAAAAACAGTTTGATGGATCAAGATACAAAACAATGTCTGCCAATGCTCTGACATCATTCTGAATCATACAATAAACTTTTCGTTCTGTAAAGAGTTCAGACAGAAAAATATTCTTGATAAATGCTGGAAAATATGCTACATTCTCAAGGTGACAAGACACCTGAAATGACATTGCTGAAGAATCAATATAAAGGTGTAAACTCACTCCGGGAAGTGCATACAGGCAGTCTGACCGGGAAAACTTTATCGAGGAGGAAAGAAAGGCATGAAAAAATTACTGAACCACATTTTTATTGATGGTTTGAGCGGCATGGCTTTGGGCTTGTTTTCTACACTGATTGTTGGTACAATAATCCAACAGATTGGAAATCTGATCGGCGGAAACATTGGAGACATGCTTTTTATCATGGGAAAGATGGCAGCGGCGATGACCGGTGCTGGTATCGGTGTCGGTGTGGCACACCGTTATCAGGAAAGTCCGCTGGTGGTGCTTTCTGCGGCAACGGCCGGCATGACAGGAGGATTTGCAAGTAAGATTCTGGCAGGTTCACTTCTGGTTGACGGAAGCGTTGTTCTGGCAGGACCTGGAGAACCGCTCGGTGCATTTGTAGCGGCATTTGCAGGAATTGAACTGGGACATCTGGTTTCCGGTAAGACAAAAGTAGATATTCTGGTAACGCCGATCGTGACGATCGTAACCGGATGTGCAGTCGGTCTGATCGTAGGACCGCCGATTTCCAAATTTATGACCGGACTTGGTGCAATCATCAACTGGGGAACAGAACAGCAGCCATTTATCATGGGAATCGTGGTTTCCGTGCTGATGGGAATGATCCTGACACTGCCGATCAGTTCTGCGGCTCTTGGTATTATTTTAAATCTTTCCGGACTTGCAGCCGGTGCGGCGACGATTGGATGTTGCTGTAACATGGTAGGATTTGCGGTGGCAAGCTATCGTGAAAATAAGGTTGCCGGACTTCTGGCACAGGGCATTGGAACATCTATGCTGCAGGTGCCGAATATTGTAAGAAAACCAATCATATGGATTCCGGCGATTGTTTCCAGTGCCGTTTTGGGACCGGTCAGCACAATGCTGGTCAAAATGACGAGCAATGCAACAGGCTCCGGTATGGGAACCGCAGGATTTGTAGGGCAGATCATGACCTATCAGACGATGGCACCGGAAATCGGAGGTACCATGACAATGATCATCATTGTGGTATTCCAGATTGTGCTGCCGGCAGTGATCACACTGGCAGTGTCCGAATTTATGAGAAAAAAAGGCTGGATCAAAGACGGCGATATGAAACTGGAACTGTAGGAGTGAGCTTAAGCCTCCTGCAAAGTGATTCCGACAGAATCATGTATCAGATTTCCTATGCATCTGATTTGATCAAATATGCAGGAGGTGTAAAAAGAAATTATGAATCGAAAAGGAACAGGGCTTGTCCATATTTATTTCGGGGACGGAAAAGGAAAGACAACAACAGGAATGGGACTCTGTGTGCGGGCAGCCGGTTATGGCTACCGTGTACTGATCTATCAGTTTATGAAAAACAACAAGACGAGTGAACGAAACATTCTGGAAAAGATAGAGAATGTTTCAATCGTAAACGGACTGGATCAGGAGAAATTCAGCTTTCAGATGACGGAACAGGAAAAGAAAGAACGTCTTGCTTTCTATAACAGTCAGTTTGAGAAGGTGACAAAGAAAGCGGTGGAGGAAGATTTCGATGTGCTTTTTCTGGATGAGACGATCTATACGATCAGTGCGGGACTGCTGGATGAAAAGCTGGTACTTGACTTTCTAAAAAAGAAACCGGACAAGCTGGAAGTGATCCTGACCGGAAATACACCAAGCGAGGCGATGATCGCTGCGGCAGACTATGTATCGCAGATCAAAAAGATCAAGCATCCGTTTGATGAGGGTCAGGCATCCAGAATGGGGATTGAAAAATAGAAACGAATCGGAGAGTGTGTGAAATCCGGCACAAAAATATCCGTAAAATGAGGAGTGCCCCCAATGTCTGGTACATTGGAGGCTATTATGAAAAAATTTATTGCTTTGTGTAAAGTGTATCAAAAGCTTTCGCTCTTGAACTGTTTACATAGTAACAATGATGTATGAATAGAATATGAACACTCTGTGAAAAGTGTGTGAAAATAACAAAAACAGGTCTTGAACAGACCTGTTTTTTGTTGGAATGTACTAATACATGACGGAATTGTTGGAGTACAAAGTACGGAACAATTCGTATGCATCTTTTCATCGTAACATCAAAGCTTAATGTTTTTGAACAGGGAGCCAAGACTTGTGGTAGCGGCTTCTGTCTCCGGAAGTTCGAAAGTCTCTTCTTCGACTTCTTCTGCGGCTACATCGTTCAGGGCTTTCATGCTCAGACTCAGTTTTCCGTCTTTGATCGCAGTGATCTTGACTTTTACAGTATCACCTTCGGACAGAACAGCTGCCGGTGTTTTGATACGTTTTTCGCAGATCTGAGAAACGTGCAGCAGACCGGACAGGCCATTTCCAAGGTTGATAAATGCACCGTAAGGTTTGATGGTCTCTACGGTTCCTTCGGTAACGAGTCCGACCTGAACGTTGGAAACTTTTGCTTTGCGTTCTTCATCTGCTTTCTCACGCAGGATCTCTCTTGCGGAAAGGACGAGACGTTTGTTTTCAGCATCAGCATTGATGACACGGACTTTCAGTTCTTTGCCGAGCCAGTCGTTCAGAGCGTCTTCTTCTACATAATTCAGGGAAAGCTTGGATGCCGGGATGAAACCGCGGATGCCGTCCAGGTATGCAACCACACCGGATTTTACGATGCCACCGACCTTAACGGTCAGGTTGGTGCCTTCTTCCATGTATTTTTTGAATTTGTCCCATGCGAGAATGTCATTCGCTTCTTTGGAGGAGAGCAGAATGTGGCCTTCTCCGTCATCTCTGCGGATCACGGTTGCGGAGATCTCATCACCGATGTGAACATCTTCTTTGAGATTAAATCCAGGATCGCTTGTGAAATCTTCCAGACGGATGATACCTTCGGTGTAGTATTTCAGATCCAGTGTGATCTCAGATTCGGAAACACCGATTACGGTTCCGGTGAGGATATCGCCTTCATGGATCTGTTTGAAAGAAGCTTCCAGTTCTTCAGCGTAATCAGCCATGGTTTCTGCCGGTTCTTCCGGTGCGGCAGTTTCGGTGGTTTCCGGTGTTTCAGCAGCCGAAGTTTCGGCTTCTGCCGCGAGTTCTTCAGATGTTTTTAATTCTTCTGACATTGTAATACCTCCTGTTGATTTTGTAGTGTTAAGGCAAAAAGATGCAGACCGGAAGACTTGCTGCCGGGTCTGTAAAATATGATTCCAATATACCTTTTTGCGATGAATTTGTAAAGCAACTTGGGAAATAACTTTTGACCATGACATTCAAAAATGCTAAAATAATAAAAACAGGAGCAGACGGGTGTCTGCGGAAAGGATGGACTTATGAATATTCCGACACCTCATATAGAGGCAAAAAAGGGTGATTTTGCAAAAACAGTACTGATGCCGGGTGATCCGCTGCGGGCGAGATTTATAGCGGAACATTATCTGGAAGATGCAGTTCTGGTCAACTCGGTGCGCCAGATGTCAGGTTATACGGGAACTTATAAGGGCAAGAGAGTTTCTGTGATGGCGAGCGGCATGGGAATGCCTTCAATGGGCATTTATTCTTATGAGCTGTTCAATGGTTATGATGTGGAAAATATTATCCGGATCGGCACGGCAGGTGCACTCAGGGAAGATCTGCATCTGCGGGATCTGGTATTTGGCATCGGTGCCTGCACAAATTCGAATTTTGCGGCACAGTATCAGCTTCCGGGAAGCTTTGCTCCAACGGCATCTTTTCCACTTTTGAGAAAAGCAGTGGAAGCGGCAGAAAAAAGGGAAGGTCTGCATTATATGGTCGGAAATCTTCTTTCTTCGGATACATTTTACAGCGATTCCAACCTGGATGTGAACTGGCGGAAAATGGGCGTACTGGCCGTGGAAATGGAAGCGGCGGCATTGTATATGAATGCGGCGAGAACCGGAAAACAGGCTCTTGCGATCTGTACGATCTCGGACAGCATTGTTACCGGAGAGGCGACAAACTCGGCAGAACGTGAAAAGAGTTTTCATGATATGATGGAACTGGCACTTGAAATCGCACCTGAATAACGGAGGGATTTGCAGGATGGATGACAGAGACAGAACAGAGCTGGTAAGACAGGCTTTTCTGGCACAGCAGCAGGCTTATGCACCGTATTCAGAGTTTCTGGTCGGGGCGGCACTGCTCACAGAAGACGGTAAGATCTATCAGGGCTGCAACATTGAGAATGCGGCATATTCGCCGGGCAACTGTGCGGAGCGGACAGCATTTTTTAAGGCAGTGTCAGAAGGCAGGCGGGATTTTACGGCGATAGCGATCGTCGGAAATAAACGGGGCGAAGCCGGAGATTACTGTCCGCCGTGCGGCGTGTGCCGTCAGGTGATGGCAGAATTCTGCAAAGCAGATTTTGAGATTCTGCTGGCAAAAGATACGGAAAACTGGAAAAGTTATACACTGGAGCAGTTACTGCCGGAGCGTTTTACGTTATAATCATATGGAGGCTATTATGGAAAACAATAAGAGGAAAATTTATGTGATCGGACACAAGAATCCGGATACGGACTCGATCTGTTCTGCGATCGCTTATGCAGATATCAAAAACAGAACGGAGGAAAATCCCGTTTACGAGGCAAAGCGTGCCGGTCAGATCAACGAAGAAACGCTGTATGTGCTGAAACGTTTTCAGATGAATACACCGGGCTATATGCCGAATGTCGGTACGCGTGTCAAAGACATGGATGTGCGTAAAGTCGGTGGAGTGGACAGTAAAATTTCTCTGAAAAAAGCATGGACGCTGATGCGGAATGAAAATGTATTTACCCTTCCGATCCTTAATCAGAATCAGGAGCTGGAGGGTCTGATCACGACAAACGATATTACAGAATCGTACATGGATGTTTACAACAATGCGGCTCTTTCCGAGGCAAGAACGCCGTATCGCAACATTCTGGAAACAGTAGATGGAACGATGATCGTTGGAAATGAGCATGCACATTTTACGGATGGAAAGGTGCTGATCGCGGCATCCAGCCCGGAAGTGATGGAACAAAGTGTGGAGCAGAATGATCTGGTGATTCTGGGAAACCGTTATGAAGCTCAGCTTTGTGCGATCGAGATGGGGGCGAGCTGCATCATCGTCTGTATGGGTGTTCCGATTTCGAAGACGATCCGCCGACTGGCAGAGGAGAGAGAATGTTTTGTGATCAGTTCTCCGCATGATACTTATACGGTTGCACGACTGATCAATCAGAGTATGCCGGTGAAACATTTTATGACCAGTGAGAATCTGGTGAAATTCAGCATTGACGATTATACGGATGATATCAAAGAAGTTATGGCAAAACTGCGTCACAGAGATTTCCCGGTTCTGAATAAACACGGAAAATATGTGGGAATGGTTTCCAGACGTAACTTGCTGGGTATCAAACGCAGACAGCTCTGCCTTGTGGATCACAATGAAATTTCGCAGGCGGTTGACAACATCGAAAGTGCAGAGATTCTGGAGATCATCGATCACCACAGGATTGGATCTTTGCAGACGATGGCTCCGGTTTATTTCCGCAATCAGCCGGTTGGATGTACGGCAACGATTCTGTATCAGGTTTATCAGGAAAAAAATCTGACAATTGAACCAAATATTGCCGGACTGCTCTGTTCTGCGATTCTTTCGGATACGCTGATGTTCCGTTCTCCGACCTGTACGGCGATGGACAAGGCAGCGGCAGAAAAGCTGGCGGAGATCGCCGGTGTCAAATGCGAAGAGCTGGCATCCGAGATGTTTGCAGCGGGAAGCAACTTAAAGAATAAATCACCGGAAGAAATCTTCTATCAGGATTTCAAGAAATTTGAGTTAAATAAATCCAGCTTTGGCGTTGGACAGATCACTTCTGTAAATGCGGATGAGCTGACCGAGATCAAGAAAGAACTGCTTCCATATATGGAAAAGGCTCTGGGAAGTCACGGAGAATCCATGCTGTTCTTTATGCTGACAGATATTATCAACGAAAGCACAGAGCTGCTGTTCTACGGCGGAGACAGCAAAAATGTGGTAAGCGAAGCGTTCCACAAAGAGCCGCAGGAAGGCGAGCAGTCTGTGATCCTGCCGGGTGTTGTTTCCAGAAAGAAACAGCTGATCCCGAGCTTTATGACGGCAATGCAGCAGTAGGAGGCAATTATAATTATGGCAAAGCAAATATGGAAACCGGGAAATATGATCTATCCGCTTCCGGCAGTGATGGTCAGCTGTCAGAGGGAGGGCGAGAAACCAAACATCATCACGGTGGCGTGGACGGGAACCGTCTGTACCAACCCGCCGATGGTTTATATTTCGGTAAGACCGCAGCGTTATTCGTATGATATTCTGGATGAGACAGGAGAATTTGTCATCAACCTGACAACAAAAGAGCTGGCACGGGCAACTGACTACTGTGGCGTACGTTCCGGCCGGGATGTCGATAAATTCAAAGAGACCGGGCTGACTGCGGTGGAAGCAACGAAGGTCAAAGCACCGCTGATCGCGGAAGCACCGGTCAATATCGAGTGCCGTATCACCGAGAAGAAAGAACTCGGTTCGCACCATATGTTCCTCGCAGAAGTACTGGCAGTTCATGTCGATGAAAAATATCTTGATGAGAATGGAAAATTTCAGCTCAATAAAAGTGGGCTGATTGCATATTCGCACGGAGAATATCTGGATCTCGGAAAAGAGATCGGGACGTTCGGGTATTCTGTGAAGAAAAAGACGAAAAAGCCACAGAAGAGAAGAAAGAAGAAAGTGGAGAGGTAGTTTTTTACTCCATCTCACTTGCTCGTGTCACCGCTTTTTTTCCATATTTTTTGCGAATAGAATCAAGTGCTGCATCCAGTTTTTTCTGTTTTTCCGGGGATGGTTTTTTCGGAAAATCGGCATTGGCATTTGTTTTGTTTGCAGAAATATCGGAAAAATCCAGGTCAAACAAGGAAAGCTGGACGGGCTCGTTTTCATCAACGAGTTTGGTAGTGCGGATACCTAACAGGCGAACGGGCTGCTGATTCCAGAGTTCGTGGAAGAGCCGTTTAGAGGTCTGAGTGATCAGGTCGGTAGAATTTGTTGGAATATCAATCTGGGTTTGTCTGGAAACAGACTGAAAATCGTAGTATTTGATTTCCACACAGATGCTGCCGGCTTTTTTGTGTGCTTTTCGCAGGCGGGATGCAACACTTTCTGCAAGGGAGTGCAGGATCGGTACAGCCTCGCATTCTTTTGTCAGGTCGGAGGACAGAGTGGTAGAGTTTCCAATCCCTTTTGCCTCCGCCGGGGTGGAACAGACCGGGCTGTTATCGATGCCATTTGCGTAATTCCAGAGCATGGTTCCATGGCTTTTCAGATTGAGCGTGATCAGTTTCGGGTCGGAGGCGGCAAGTTCTCCGATGGTGCGGATGCCGAGGTTGTTCAGAGCTTTCACGGAAGATTTGCCTGCCATGAACAGTTCTCCGATCGGAAGAGGCCACATTTTCTGCGGGATTTCGTCCGGAAACAGAGTATGTATTTTATCCGGCTTTTCAAAATCCGATGCCATTTTTGCCAGAAGTTTATTGGAAGAAATACCGACATTTACGGTAAAGCCAAAGCGGCTGTGGATTTCGTCCTTGATGTATCTGGCAGCGGCGTAAGGTGACGGATAGCGATGGGAAATCCCGGTAAAATCCAGGAAACATTCATCAATGCTGACCTGTTCAATATCAGGAGTCAGGCTGTGCAGAAAGTCCATCATGCGGCAGCTGTACGTATGATAAAGGTCGTGGTTGGGCGGTGCCATTACAAGATTTGGACATTTTTTTAAGGCATTCACGACAGGTTCGCCTGTGTGGATGCCGAATTTTTTTGCCGGAATAGATTTGGCGAGGACAACGCCGTGGCGTGTCTTCTGATCGCCGCCGATGATGGCAGGGATTTCTCGCAGATCCGGACCGTTTCCTGTTTTTAAATTTTCGACAGACGTCCAGCTTAGATAAGCGGAATTTACATCAATATGAAAGATCGTACGCATGTGGGGACACCTCGGTTTGCTTTATCAGAATGGTCTTTTGTGAGCAAGTTCCCAAAGTCCATTCGTGTTAAATCTGCATGGTGAGAAAGATGATGCCACGGATTGCTCCGCTGAAAATCAGCTTTCGCAATCTTGTAAACATTCGGAATACGCAAATTTACTGCGTAAATTGCTTCTTCCTCATGTTTAAGCGGATGAAAAGGTCAATCGTCTTATCTTGCAAGCAAGAACGACGTTGGACTTTTTCATCCTTGGCATCATTTATTGTACCACTTTTTTCACGTCTGCACAGGGGAAAGCATATTTTATAGCAAATGTTTTGCGAGTGGAGTGAGACAATCGTGGATTCTTTTGAAGAAAAATTTCCGTGGAATTTTATGCCATATCATCAGGGTTATCCGATGCCGGGAGCGATGATGCCGGTGGAAAGCCCGATGGTACCGTGGATGGGCATGGCAGGTGGTTATCCTGTTTATCCGGCAAACATGTATCCGCAGGCGTATCTGGATGAGATGCAAAATGAGCGGGACATGAAGAAGATGAAGGAACTTTATCCGGAGGTGGCGAAGGATGTTCTAAGTGTGGTGGAGGATGAGTGTGACCAGATGGAGTACGACGGCAGCATGATGTTTGATGAGTATCCGGATAAGGTGATGTTTGAGCGGATCAAAAACCGGATTTATGATAAGGTTCAGGAGAAATATCCGGTCGAAGAGGAGGATGACCGGGATCAGGCGATGGTCATGCAGCAAGAGGTGTACAGACGTTATCCGCCGCGTAAAAACTGGCTGGGGGACATAATCGAGGTGCTTCTGTATCAGGAAATGTACCGCAGGAGGTGCAGACGGCGAAGCTGCCGCAGGAGATACTGAATTCAAGTCGAACGCACGTGGAACCTGGGATACTGCGGTCAGTTTAAAAAAATTTAAGTTGTGGTTTTAAAGCAAAGACATTACAATGGAGGGGACTGCTGGGGTCATACAGCAGTTCTCATCTCAGTCGTATTATCTCAGTCGAGAAGACTCCCACTTCTGCAAGTGGTGAGTAATAACAAGTCTTTCTCAGTGGGAGTACAATCTCCGACTGAGATAAACGCTCCGCGAGGATGTGCAGTGATTCTGAGAAGAATATGTCAGCTTTCGCTGACCAGAATCACGCACCAAGTCTCACGTGCGTTCGACTTGAAAAGAAAGGGTATAGGATATATGGAAGAATTAAAAATATTGCTGGAGGAGTGTGTCTGTGAAAAGCTGATACATATGACAGCAAGTGGGGCGAGGGACAAGGATGGCATTTCCAAAGTGCGTATCCGGCCGGTTCTGCAAAAAGGAAGTCTGATGTTTCAGTCTGCAGCACGCAAGGGGAAGCAGGAGTTTCACAGCAACTGCGATCGTGATGAGCTGATCGGGGATGTTATGAAATTTATGGAAGAGGATTTCCGGCAGCTTCAGATCCAGATGCAGGACGAGCTGATCACAGTTCTGATCAGCAAAAAGGGAAAAGTGACGATCAAACGTAAAAAGAGTGTGACAAAACTGGATGCACCAGTTCTGATGCACAATCGTAAGAAACATTACATTCTGGAGGAAGGGATTCCGGTGCCGTTTCTGATTGATCTTGGAGTGCAGACTGCAGAGGGCAGGATCGTGCATGCCAGATACGACAAATTTCGCCAGATCAACCGTTTCCTGGAGTTTGTGCAGGATATCCTGCCACAGATGGAAAAGGGCAGAGAGCTTACGATTCTGGATTTCGGATGCGGCAAATCTTACCTGACGTTTGCACTTTATTATTATCTGAAGATTTTAAATGGCTATGATATCCGTGTGGTCGGACTGGATCTGAAAGAAGATGTGATCGCACGCTGCAATGCCCTTGCGGAAAAATACGGCTATGATAAACTGACTTTTCTGACCGGAGATATTGCAGATTACGAGGGCGTTTCCAAAGTGGACATGGTTGTGACGCTGCACGCCTGTGATACGGCCACAGATTATGCTCTGGAGAAGGCTCTGGAATGGGATGCAAAAGTAATCCTGTCTGTGCCTTGCTGTCAGCATGAACTGAATAAACAGATGGAAAATGAGATTCTGAAACCAGTTCTGAAATATGGTCTGATCAAGGAGCGGATCGCTGCACTTGTGACGGACGCACTCCGGGCAGGAAGACTGGAAGAAGCCGGATATCAGGTGCAGATCCTTGAGTTTATTGATATGGAGCATACTCCGAAAAATATTCTTATAAGAGCAGTAAAAACCGGAAAACCACATGAGATCAAAGAACTGGGTGCCTGTGAGAAATTTCTTGGTGTTGATCCGCTGCTTGGACGTTTGAGAAAAGAAAAAGGGGAAATGTAAATGAAGAAAATATTGATAAGAATCTTAGTTCTGGTGCTTGTTTTTGCGGCGGCTGTCTTTGGTACATCCAAAATCCTCGGAAAAAAAATGGCAGATACCTCTGAAGTGATGGCACAGGCTACGTTTCCGCTGGTTTATGTTGATCTGAACGGAAAACAGATCAACTGTATGCATGGTTATGCACAGGAAATGGATGTCATTGCCATGCGGGATACACTGACACCGCTCAGTAATGATAAAACAGTAAATATACAGATCCAGCCGTTTGAAAACCAGATCAGCAGCGTCAGCTACGAAGTACTGTCTGCGGATGGCAGCAAATCACTGGAAAATACGCTGGTAACGACACTTGGCAACCAGGATGATTATGTGACAGCAGAACTGAAAGTTAATAATAAGATCCTGATCAACACAGAATATATCATGAAGATCAAAGTGACTGCCGGTGTCAGGGATATTTATTATTACACACGCATTATCAACCAGGCGAACCTGAATACAGAAAACTACCTGAATTTTGCAACCGGATTTTATGAGAAATGTTTAAACGGGAATGATGAAGACGGAATGATCTCACAGACGATCGAGCCAAATGAAGATGCCGATAACACAACGCTTGCCCATATGGACATCCACAGTTCCGGTGCACAGCTGATGTGGGGAAAGCTCACGCCGCAGGCATATTTAAAACCGATCCCGAGCATCAAGGAATTAAACGAAAACACGGCAACACTGGAAATGGATTATGTGATCACAGCGACCGGTGATACCGAAGAGATGGAAATGTATCATGTGACAGAATACTATCGTATGCGATACGCAGAATCTCAGGTCATGCTGCTTGATTTTGAGCGTGACACAAATGAAATTTTTGATCCGGAAAATTCGATTCTTGTGACAAATGGTATCCGCCTTGGCATCAACAGCCGGGATCTGACCTACAAAAGTGATACCGACAAAAAATATTTTGCATTTGCACAGCAGGGTTCCCTGTGGCTTTATGAAACGGGGACGAAAAAGCTGACGCAGGTGTTCAGTTTCCTTCAGAATGGAAAGCTGGATGCGAGAGATATTTATGATGAAAATAATATCCGCATCATAAATATAGATTCCAGCGGAAATATGACCTTCCTTCTGTGCGGTTATATGAACCGTGGCAAACATGAAGGAGAGTGCGGCGTTGCGGTCTATACTTACGATGCAGCGACAACGAGTATCACGGAGCGGCTTTATGTGGAAACACAGGAAGCATTCTCCCTGCTGGATAAAGATGTCGAAAATCTGGGTTATATGTCAGCGGACCGGACACATTTTTATCTGACACTGGAAGGAAGTTTTTACGATATCAATATCACAGATAATTCAGTGACAGAACAGTTTTCCAACTTAAGCAGCGGATGCTATGTCGGCTCTTCCACCGGAGGAAAATTTGCATGGCTTCAGGAAAATAAAAAATACGATTCTTCTACGCTGAATCTGCGTGATCTGGAAACAGGAAACGATACTGCATTTACCTGCGACAGTGATGAACGTCTGCAGCCAATCGGATTTATCGATTCTGACCTGGTGTACGGCGTGGCGAAGGTTTCGGATATTGACACAGAAGACAAGGGAAGCGAAGTATTCCCGATGTACAAAGTACTGATCGTAAATTCTGCGGGAGAGATATTAAAGACTTATGAGCCGGACGGCTGTTACGTGATCGGCGGAAGCGTAAATGACAAACTGCTGACGCTGGACCGTGTCAAGAAAACGAAACGCGGCTATACAGAGACCAGCCAGGATCACATCGTAAACAGCAGTGCGGACGATGAAGCGGCTTATGGATTTGCGTATGTAGAAAGCGACAAAAAACAGACAGAAACCATTCTGAAAACGGGTGAGACGATCGAGGAAGGTACAACACCGCAGATCCTTTATGCAAAACAGGTCAAGGCAGAAGGCGAAGAGGCTGCAGAAGTATCGATTCCGGCCCAAAAACAGACAGAAGAACTTTACTATGTCTATGCGAAAGGTCATCTCGACAGCATGTACACCACGATCAGTGAGGCGGTACAGAGAGCAGATGATCAGCTTGGCGTTGTGGTAAACAACAAACAGCAGCTGATCTGGGAGCGAGGCAACAAACAGACCACCTGCAAGCTGGATATCAGTACGTTCCCGGATGTGATTTTAAGCGGTAAGATGAACATCAAAAAACTGTCAAAAAATCTTGGCAAACAGGTACTTGACCTGACCGGATGTACACTCGACAGTGTGCTGTATTATGTAAGCGAGGGCACGCCGGTTCTGGCAAAAACAGCAGACGGCGTTGTGATCATTGCCGGATATGACCAGTACAATACAATCCTGTTAAAACCGGGAGAAGCCGAGACCTATTATTACGGCCTGGAAGAAAGTGCCGATATGTTTGAAGCAGCCGGAAATCAGTTTGTAACGTATTTTGATCCGCTTGAGGAGTAAAAACAGAAAAAAATTTTCCATGCAACAAAACACGAAAAAAATGACACTGTATAGATGAGAGGCGGGAAGGCTGCAGACGGAACGCCTCCTGAGCATAAAAAGAATGGGGTGATCATATGGAGCGAAATGCAGAAGATTTTGCTGCAAAATACGAGAAAGTATATCAGGATATGTTTCGATTTGCATTATATACCCTGAAAAACAGGCATGAAGCAGAAGATGTTGTAAGTGAGACGGTACTGGATGCCTGGAAGGGGATTGAAGGGTTAAAAGACGAAAATGCTTTTCGTGCCTGGATTTTCCGGATTCTTGCCAACAAATGCAGACAGAAGTTGAAATCCTATCTGAACCGTGCCGTGGAGCTTCCGGCCGATCTGGCATGGCGGGAACGTGACACGAGCGAAGATATGGATGTGCGGGCGGCATTTTATAAATTAAATGACGAAGAACGTCTGATACTTTCTTCCAGTCTGTTTGGCGGATATACCGGAAAAGAGATTGCCTCCATGCTGGAAATGAATGAGAATACCGTGCGTTCTCTGAAAAGCCGTGCTCTTAAGAAAATGGAGCAGATGCTTAGTGAGTGAGAGGAGTTGGATTGTATGGATGAAAAAAAGATTTTGGATATGATAAAAAAATCCGGTGAAAATGTCGATGCACCGGAAGAAATCCATCCAGAGCAGATTAAACGTCTGCTGGAAGAACAGCCGGTGGATAAAAAAAGCCGGTTTCGAAGATATGCCCAGTGGGGAGCAGTTGCGGCAGTCTTCGCACTGGTGATCATCGGAGGGGTGACGGGTCTTACCAGACTTTCCGGCACAAATGGCGAAAACAGCCAGAATGAAGCCGGAACGATGTCGCTTGCAGACGCATCGCAGAGTACAAAAGCGACAGGTGAGACAGAAATTTTTGAAGTTACAACAGAAAATACAACGGAAGCAACAACAGAAAAAACAACGACGGCCCAGACGTCAGCGGATGTTGAATCCGGTAATTATGTTTTTGCCGGTGCAAAGAGTTATCAGGAGATTTTTGATGCCCTGAAAAAAACAGAAAGCGGATATGGCGGGTATGAGACAGCAGAGCTGGCAAGAGGTACGACAAACGACTATATGGTGGAAGATTCGGCGATGGCGGCCATGGATATGGAAAGCTCTGAAACAAATGCGGGAGCAGGGTTTTCTTATTCAAAGACAAATCTGCAGGAAGCAGGCGTGGATGAAGCAGATGTAGTCAAGACGGACGGAAAATATCTGTATGTGATGAAAGCAACCGGCAGTGTCCGTCTGATCCGTGCAGAAGACAAGGCTTTGCAGACAGAGGGAACGATCATGCTGGATGCATTGAATGAGACACCGCAGGAAATGTACGTGGACGGCGACACGCTGAGCCTGATCGTGACCGGAAGCAAGACTACGCTGAACAGTGATGCTGAAGAAGATACTTACACGGCGGATACGGAAAATTATACAAAACTTTACACCTATGATATTTCCGATCGTTCCCAGCCGCAGCTCACCGGTGTGGTTCAGCAGCAGGGACACTACAGCACTTCCAGAAAAAACGGCGATATCGTTTATCTGTTTACGCAGTTTGATCCGCAGGTCAGCGATGCATCGGAAATTGATGAGTACATTCCGGCAGTAAATGGTGCAAGAATGGAGTCCTCGGATATTTTTCTTCCGGAGTATCAGAACAGTACTTCCTGCCTGGTAATCTCTTCTGTGAGCACCGGAAAACCGGATGCGATCATAGATCAGAAAGCAGTTGTATCTGCAGCGGAGAATTTTTATGTAAGTGAGAATAATATTTATATCAGCAACACAAACTGGAGCAGTGATGTGACGATGACACAGATTCTGAAATTCTCCTGCCAGAAAGGGAAGATCCAGGCGAAAGGTGCAGCAGATCTAAAAGGTTCTCTGAACGACAGTTTTTCTATGAATGAGTACAACAGTTATCTCAGAGTTGTTCTGACAGACTACAGCGGGGAGACACAGAAAAATGCACTCTATGTGCTGGATGATGCGATGCAGGTCTGCGGAAACATTGGAGATCTGGCAGAAGGAGAAGACATCCGTTCCGCAAGATTTCTCGGTGATATCGGATATTTTGTGACATTTCGCAATACAGATCCGCTGTTTTCGGTTGACTTAAGCGATCCGTCTGATCCGAAAATACTTGGAGAACTGAAAATCACAGGATTTTCCTCGTATCTGCATTTTTACGGAGAAAACAAACTGCTCGGTGTGGGCAACGAAGTTGATCCGGAGACAGGAGCTTATACAGGTATCAAACTTGCGATGTTTGATGTATCCGATCCGTCCAACGTAAAACAGCTGCACAAGTTTGTGATCAAAGACACTTACGACTGCCCGCTGTTCTACAATTACAAAGCGGCGATGATTGATACGGAAAAAAATGTTTTTGGATTCATGTGTGATTCCAGCTATATGGTCTTTTGCTATGATGAAGAAAAAGGATTTGAAAATGTCTTCACGGAAAATCTCGGAGATTCTTACTATGGCTACTCTTACAACGGACTTCAGGAAGTCCGGGGCTGTTTTATCGGCGATAATTTTTATCTGGTCGGCGGCGGACAGATCCGTATTTATGACATGGCAAACGATTACAAAGAAGTCGGAAGACTGGAACTTTGACAGCGGCAGTTCACAGAAATCGGTGAACGGAAAGCTTTTATCTTTAAAATCTGCAGGTGATAGAATATGAAACTTACGGATAATACATTAAAATATTTAAAGGAATATGGAGGTCTTTCTTTCGGGGAAAGACCTTTTTCCCACGTAGACAGTCTGATCTTGTGTCAGCTGTCTTATTTTAAATTTCAGGATCTGGTGCCGGATCTTGTCGAAAAAATGGATGGAAATGACATCAGAGGAGTGACGATGCGTTCTCTTCGCAAACATCCGAAATACAACAGTCTGTATGTGTCAGACTGGTACGAAAAAGACAATCGCAGGCTCTATGCGGCGGTTGCCAGAAGCAGGCGTTTTGCAAAAATGCGGCTCAATTATTACACCAATCTCACGGACAAAGAAATGCAGATGCAGTTCTCGGCAGTTACATTTCTGCTGGAAGACGGAACGGTGTATGTGGCATTTCGCGGGACAGATGAGACGATCGTCGGCTGGAGAGAAGATTTTGATATGGCACTGAAAAGCCCGATTCCGTCGCAGACGGCGGCAAGGCTCTATCTGCGGCACATTGCAGAATACACCGGCGATGCCCCGCTGATGATTGGCGGACATTCCAAAGGCGGCAATGAGGCAGTCTTTGCAGCGATGGAGACAGAACCGCAGATCCAGGACCGGATCAGAGCTGTATACTGTTTTGACGGGCCGGGTTTCCGGGAAGATATTTACCGGAAAGAAGGTTATCTTCGGATCGAAAAGAAGATCATCAAAATGGTTCCGCAGGATTCCTTTGTGGGCATGCTTCTGCATACTGCGGGAAGTTATCAGGTTGTGGAAAGTTCCGGGAAAGGTGTGCTGCAGCATGATATGTTCACCTGGGTAGTAAAAGAAGGGGATTTTGTATACAAAGAAGAGATTAACCCGGCGACCGAAAAGAAAAATCAGCAGATCAATGAGTGGATCGCATCGTATTCTCCTGAGGAGCAGCAGGAGATCGTGGATGCCCTTTTTGAGATCATTGAAGCAACTCAGGCAGACACGGTTATGGATTTTACGCAGAACCGTTTACAGAAAATGATGAAGATGCTGAACATTTTTCATGGTCTGGAGGCAAAAACAAAGCGAAATGTACGCAAGCTTTTCCATATCCTGCTTGCACCGTCGGAAAGATTAGGATATACTGAGAGCAGTAAGAAAACGGCAGAACCAGATTCTGCTGTAAAAATGGAAAACAAAGGAGTTTATAAAATGGAATTGGTAACAGTAAGAGAAATTTACCGTGATACGGAAAAATATTTAAATCAGAAGATTACAGTGGGAGGATGGCTTCGAAGCGTCAGAGATTCCAAGACATTTGGATTTTTAGTGCTGCATGACGGTACTTTCTTTGAGACACTGCAGATCGTATACCACGATAAAATGGAAAACTTTGCACAGGTTTCCAAACTGAATGTAGGAGCAGCCGTTATCGTTACCGGTACGCTGATCCCGACACCGGAAGCAAAACAGCCATTTGAGATCCAGGCAGACGAAGTTGTGGTAGAAGGAGCTTCCGCACCGGATTACCCACTTCAGAAAAAGCGTCACAGCTTTGAATATCTGCGTACTATCTCACATCTGCGTCCGAGAACCAATGCGTTCCAGGCAGTGTTCCGTGTACGTTCACTGACCGCTTATGCGATCCACAAATTCTTCCAGGAGAGAGATTTCGTTTATGTGCATACTCCGCTGATCACCGGAAGTGACTGCGAAGGTGCGGGCGAAATGTTTCAGGTAACAACTATGGATCTGAACAACATCCCGAAAACAGAGCAGGGCGGCGTAGATTTCAGCCAGGATTTCTTCGGAAAACAGACCAACCTGACCGTAAGTGGACAGCTCAATGGCGAAACCTTTGCACAGGCATTCCGCAACATTTATACATTCGGACCGACTTTCCGTGCAGAGAACTCCAACACAACACGTCATGCAGCAGAATTCTGGATGATCGAGCCGGAGATCGCATTCTCTGATCTGAAAGATGACATGATCCTTGCAGAGTCCATGCTGAAATATGTGATCCGCTATGTCATGGAAAATGCACCGGAAGAAATGCAGTTCTTCAACAATTTTGTCGATAAAGGACTGATTGACCGTCTGAAACATGTAGTGGAATCCGAGTTTGCACACGTTACTTATACAGAAGCAATCGAATTGCTTGAGAAAAATAATGATAAATTTGAATATAAGGTATCCTGGGGATGTGATCTGCAGACAGAGCATGAGCGTTACCTGACTGAGAAAATCTTCAAACGTCCGGTATTTGTAACAGATTATCCAAAGGAGATCAAAGCGTTCTACATGAAACTGAACGAAGATGGAAAAACCGTTGCTGCTATGGACTGTCTTGTGCCTGGTATCGGTGAGATCATCGGCGGAAGTCAGAGAGAGGACGACTACGAAAAACTGCTCGCACGCATGAATGAGCTGGGACTGAAGGAAGAAGATTACGGATTCTATCTGGATCTGAGAAAATATGGATCTACAAGACATGCAGGTTTCGGACTTGGATTCGAACGTTGCGTTATGTACCTGACCGGTATGTCAAACATCCGTGACGTAATCCCGTTCCCGAGAACAGTAGGAAACTGCGAACTTTAATAAAAGCATAGTCTTACAGGCGGCACCCGGTTTTCTTGACAGAGCCGGGTGTCTGTAATCTTGGGTGGAGTTCAGACTCTTGCACGATTAAGGCTTCGCAGAACCGCATATCAGGTTTTGCCTGTGTTCGACTTGAAAAATGGGTGCAAGCTGTATCAGGAGGAAAGTACAGAAATGGGAAACCGAATTTTAGTGGTTGATGACGAAAAGGAAATCGCAGATGTTATTGAACTGTATCTGAAAAACGAAGGCTTTGAGGTCGAAAAGTTTTATACAGGAAAAGATGCACTTGTATCGATTGAGAAAGCAGCACCGGATATGGCACTTCTGGATGTGATGCTTCCGGATATTGATGGATTTGAGGTTCTTCAGAAAATCCGTGAAAAATATAATTTTCCGGTTATTATGCTGACGGCAAAAACAGAATATATGGACAAGATCAACGGTCTGATGCTCGGGGCAGATGACTACATGGCAAAGCCATTTAATCCGCTGGAACTGATCGCACGTGTCAAAGCACAGATGCGTCGGTTTACCAAGTACAATACAGGCGGAAGGGCACAGGAAGATGTGATTGATTTTGGAAATATGTTTCTGAACCGTACCACGCATGAGTGTATTTACAATGAAAAGCATCTGACTTTAACACCGATTGAGTTTGATATCCTCTGGCTGCTGTGTGACAACCGCGGGCAGGTCATCAGTTCTGAGCGGCTGTTTGAAGAAGTCTGGAAAGAAAAATATTATAAAAACAGCAACAATACGGTTATGGTCCACATCCGTCACCTGAGAGAAAAGATGAGCGGACCGACCGGCAAGAGTAATTTTATCAAGACCGTATGGGGAGTGGGATACCGCGTTGAAAAATAAATATCGCAGGCTGAAATGGAAAATGATGCTGCAGACGATGGGCATTATGATGATGAGCCTGGTGGTCGGAAAAATGATCATCACACTGATCCTTGACGGATTGTTTCAGGGAAAGCTCTCAAACCTGATCATCGGTATTCTGATGAAAATGAATCTTTCGCAGGCAGAAGCAGATGTGATCTATCAGAATATATTTCGGGCAAACCGGGATGTGTTTCAGTGGATCGGATTTATGCTGCTGTTTCTGGTCGGATATTATGCGGTACTGTCAAAGACTGCTAATTATCTGAAAAACATCGGAGATGGGATCGACAATGTTTTAGCAAATTCAAAACAGCCGATCGAGCTGGAAACGGAACTGGAGCCGATCGCAGAGAAATTAAATACCATGAAAATGACGCTGGCACGGAAAGAACGCATGGCACAGGAAAGTGAGCAGCGGAAAAATGATCTGGTCGTTTATCTGGCACACGATCTCAAAACGCCTCTCACATCTGTGATCGCGTATTTAAGTATGCTGGACGAAAAACCGGATATGCCGCCGGAAGAACGCAAAAAATATATCCATATCGCACACACCAAGGCGATCCGTCTAAGTGAACTGATCAGCGAATTTTTTGAGATTACAAAGTTCAATCTTCAGAATATCCGTCTGGAGAAAGAGACCATCAATCTTTCACTGATGCTGGAGCAGATCATGGATGAATTTTATGCCGTGTTTGCCGATAACAATCTGACTGGAAATATTTATACGGAAGAAGATCTTATGGTAGAAGGTGATCCGGACAAACTTGCCCGTGTGTTTGACAACCTTCTGCGAAATGCGGTTGCCTATAGTTACCGCGGCACAAACATTGATGTGCGTGCATACGGGGAAGGTGTTGCCGTTGTCATCGTATTTTCTAATCAGGGAGAGCCGATCCCGAAACAGAAACTGCAGACCGTATTTGAAAAGTTCTACCGTGCGGATAATTCCAGATCGAGCCAGACCGGAGGAGCCGGACTTGGACTTTCGGTGGCAAAAGAGATCGTGGAATTGCATGAAGGAACGATCGAAGCCTTTAGTGACATTCAGTCCACCCGTTTTGTGGTGCGTCTGAAGCGACTTTTGCCGAAGGGGCAGCGGCAATCGGGAGGTGTTATTTAAATGGAAGAAAACAAGAAAAAGAAGCGTACCGCCGGAGATGTGATCCGGACGCTGATCATGATCGTGGCACTTGGCGTGTTCTGTTATTCCGGCTATCAGTTGCTTTCGATTTATCAGGAATATAAAAAGGGCAGTGATGAGTATCATGCACTGGAGAATAAATATATTGATGAAAAGGGCATGTTTGAAGAGATCAACACGGATGCGGCGGAGCCGACGATGAAAAATCCGATCGATTTTGCCGGACTGAAAGCCGTGAATGAGGATATTATCGCCTGGCTGAGGGTCGGTGCGATCGATATCAGTTATCCGGTCACGCAGGGCAAGGATAACGATTACTATCTGCACAATACCTTTGAAAATCAGCCGAATATTGCCGGATGTATTTTTATGGATCACGGCTGCAAAAAAGATTTTTCCGATCCGAACACGATCATTTACGGACACAATATGCGAAATCTTTCCATGTTCGGAAAATTAAAACAATTCCGCGATCAGGCAGTGTTTGACTCGGATGCATATTTCTGGGTATATACGCCGGAGAAGATTTATAAATACGAAATTTTCTCCTGCCAGGAAGTCGGTGCGACAAGCGAAACCTATCAGCTTCAGTTTTCCGACAAAAAGAAATTTCAAGAATATATCGATTCCTGTTTTGAACGATCCGTTTTGAAACGTGACATCGAAGTGACAAGCGATGATAAAATCGTGACACTTTCTACCTGTACCGGAAATTCCGAGACAAGATTTCTCGTGCAGGGCAAGCTGATCGAAACCTATAAGGCAGTGTAAGAGATTTTGCCTCTGGCATCATATAATTTGGGTATGAAAGGGTGATTTGTATGAATGGCACAGAAAAACTGAAAGAACTCATCAATGGAAGCAATAATATTGTATTTTTTGGCGGGGCCGGTGTCTCGACAGAAAGCGGGATTCCTGATTTTCGAAGTACGGATGGACTTTATCACCAGGAGTATGATTATCCGCCGGAAACCATTCTGAGCCATAGTTTTTTCATGCGAAACCCGGAAGAATTTTATCGTTTTTACAAAAATAAAATGCTCTGCCTGGATGCAAAGCCAAACATGGCACATAAAAAGCTGGCAGAGCTTGAAAAGGCCGGAAAATTAAAGGCAGTCATCACGCAGAATATCGACGGACTGCACCAGGCGGCAGGAAGCAAAGAAGTGCTGGAGCTTCACGGAAGCGTGCATCGCAATTACTGTATGAAATGCGGAAAATCTTATGATGCAGAATATATGCTTCATGCAGAAGGCGTGCCGACCTGTTCCTGTGGCGGAAGGATCAAACCGGATGTGGTGCTCTACGAAGAAGGGCTTGATATGACCGTCATGGCAAGAGCCATCCAGGCGATCCAGGATGCAGATATGCTGATCATCGGCGGAACATCCCTGATCGTCTATCCGGCAGCCGGACTGATTGATTATTACAGAGGAAATAAACTGGTCGTGATCAATATGAGTGTCACATCGCAGGATAAAAATGCAGATCTGGTGATCCAGGAACCGATCGGAAAAGTATTTGCCGGCATCTGAACATATAACGATCTGTAAGAATATATGAGATCATTTTGTAGATTGGGAGGGACAGGATGGATTATGAAGTAGGCGATATCGTGAAACTGAAAAAACAGCATCCGTGCGGAAGTAAAGAGTGGAGGATCCTCAGGGTAGGAGCGGACTTCCGACTGGAGTGTATGGGATGTTCACATCAGATCATGATACCGAGAAAACAAGTGGAGAAAAATACCAGAGGGCTTCGCAAGAAGGAGTAGGACTTGTGAACGTGCAAATGAACGAATTCTCCGAAGGCACTTTTACGTGCCCTTCGGAGAATTCGTTCATTTGCACATGCATATTTTTGGAAGCCAGCACTTTATAACACCTTCATCCCATTCTTTTACACTGAAAAAGAAAAAACGATAATTTTTTTTATCTTTTTTTAGAAAAACTTTATGTGTATATCCAACAGCGATATGCTATACTGAAAGGGATTTAAAACCGAGGCAAGGAGCGATTTTTATGAAATTAAAAACGAGGCTTATCATAGCCTTTTTTGTTATTATCTGTGTGCCTCTTTTGCTTGCAGGAGTATCGCTGGTTGGTTTTTCTACGTATCAGATCCGTAATCTGGAGGATCATCTCGGCATTTCCGGTGTGACCTATGAAAATATGTCGGATTCGGTGCAGGTTCTGAACAAAGCGACGAACTCCAATTTTGAACAGATCAAAGCAAAGGGCAGTGAAAATCCGGATGCATTTCTGAATCGTGATTATCTGGATCAGCTGAATGATGAGCTGAAAGAGAAATATTCTTTTCTGATCGTAAGAAAGGGCGACAGCCTTTATTATTCCGGAAGTGATGAGAGCGTGAATAAGCTGTTTCCGGAGCTGCCGGAGTATAGTGACGTGGTCAGCCAGTCGGACAGCGGCGTTTACATCGGTAAGGATGTGAAGGCGTTCGTCAAGCAGATGGATCTGACGTTTTCAGATCAGACAGAAGGCAGTGTTTTTGTAATCACCAGCCTGACGATGGTGCGTCAGATAAGGACTCTTACAAGAGATATGCTTGTTTCTATCGTGATCATTCTGATCATGACAGCAGGTATGCTGACGATGTGGATTTACAATGGAATCAACATTCCGCTGAAAAAGCTTAAGGAAGCAACGCAGAACATCAAAGAGGGAAATCTGGATTTTGTTCTGGATGCAGAAGGTGACGATGAGATCAGTGAGCTGTGCCGCGATTTTGAGGAAATGCGGCAGAGACTGAGGGAGTCATCTGAGGAAAAGATACAGTACGACAAGGAAAATAAAGAGCTGATCAGCAACATTGCACACGATCTGAAAACTCCTATCACAGCCCTGAAAGGTTATGCGGAGGGGATCATGGATGGTGTGGCGGATACGCCGGAGAAAATGGACCGTTACATCCGCACGATTTATAATAAAGCAAATGATATGGATCGTCTGATCAATGAGCTGACGTTCTATTCAAAGATCGATACAAACCGTATTCCATATACATTCAATAAGATCAACGTCCGTGAATATTTTGATGACTGTGTGGAAGAGGTCGGACTGGATCTGGAATCCAAAAATATTGAGCTGTCTTACTTTAATTCAGTTGAAAATGATGTGCTTGTGATCGCCGATGCAGAGCAGCTGAAGCGAGTCATTAACAATATTGTCGGAAACTCTATCAAATATATGGATAAGCCAAAAGGCTATATCAGCATCCGTGTCAAAGATGTGGGTGATTTCATCCAGGTTGAGATCGAAGATAACGGACGAGGTATTGCGGCAAAAGATCTGCCGGCAATCTTTGACCGGTTCTTCCGGGCGGATGCATCCAGGAATTCTTCCAAAGGAGGAAGTGGAATCGGTCTTTCCATCGTACGCAAGATCATCGAAGATCACGGCGGAAAGATCTGGGCAAACAGTAAACTCGGATGTGGTACAGTGATGTACTTTGTCCTTAGAAAATATCAGGAGGTGCCTGTAAATGAGCAGAATACTAATCATAGAAGATGAGGAGAGCATTGCAGAGCTGGAGAAAGATTATCTGGAACTGAGCGGATTTGAAGTTGAGATTGAGAGCAAGGGAGACGTTGGACTCAAACGTGCCCTGGAAGAAGAATTTGATCTTTACATTCTCGACCTGATGCTGCCGGGAATGGATGGATTTGAGATCTGTAAAGAGATCAGAAATCACAAAAATACGCCAATTCTGATGGTTTCCGCAAAGAAAGATGACATTGATAAGATCCGTGGACTGGGACTTGGAGCAGATGACTATATGACCAAACCGTTCAGCCCGAGTGAACTGGTAGCGAGAGTCAAAGCACATATGGCACGTTATGAGCGTCTGGTCAGCACAAATATGCCGAAGAATGATATCGTAGAGATCCGCGGCATCAAGATCGACAAGACAGCACGCCGTGTGTGGGTAAATGGAGAAGAAAAAGCATTTACCACAAAAGAATTTGATCTGCTGACCTTCCTTGCGGAGCATCCAAACCATGTATTCACAAAAGAAGAGCTGTTCAGTGAAATCTGGGATATGGAGTCGATCGGAGATATTGCGACCGTTACGGTACATATCAAAAAGATTCGTGAGAAGATTGAGTTTAACACAGCCAAGCCACAGTATATCGAGACAATCTGGGGCGTGGGATATCGATTTAAGATTTAAAGATGCCAGGGTCAGAAGCATGAAACCACGATGTGCTTGCACAAGAGTGGTTTTATAGCATCGCTTACCCCAAGTATTTACAAGGAGGAACATCATGAAGGAAGTAAAAACTCCAAAGAAGCCGTTTATCTATTACCTGATCATTGCGGCAACGATCATGATACTGCTCAACACACTTGTTTTTCCGAATGTGCTGAAGCATCAGGTAAAGGAAGTCGGCTACAATGTTTTTATGCAGATGACAAATAATCAGGAGATCGGCTCGGTAAATATCACCGATTCTGAGATCTTCTTTACAAACAAAGACAATTCGCAGATGTACAAAACCGGCGTGATCAACGACCCGGAACTGGTAGACCGTCTGTACAAAGCAGGTGCAACTTTTTCCACGGAGATCACAGAAGAAATGTCTCCGATCGTTTATCTTCTGCTCGGATATGTACTGCCAATCTTTATTTTTGTTGCACTTGGCAGATGGCTTTCCAAAAAGATGATGAGCAAGATGAGTGACGGGGCAAACCCGATGAACTCCATGATGTTTGGCACAAAGAGCAATGCCAAGATCTATGTAAAATCCACAAGCGGCATCAAATTCTCCGATGTGGCAGGAGAGGAAGAAGCAAAAGAACTGCTTACAGAGATCGTAGATTTCCTTCACAATCCCGGCAAATATCAGGAAATCGGAGCATCGATGCCAAAAGGTGCACTGCTTGTAGGCCCTCCGGGAACCGGTAAAACATTGCTGGCAAAAGCAGTTGCAGGTGAGGCGAACGTACCATTCTTCTCGATCTCCGGTTCTGAGTTTGTTGAGATGTTTGTCGGTATGGGTGCTGCAAAAGTGCGTGACCTGTTCAAACAGGCAAGCGAGAAAGCACCGTGTATCGTCTTTATCGACGAGATCGATGCAGTCGGCAAGAAACGTGACGGACGCATCGGCGGCAACGATGAGCGTGAGCAGACGCTGAATCAGCTGCTCACGGAAATGGATGGATTTGACGGTTCCAAAGGTGTTGTCATTCTGGCAGCGACCAACCAGCCGGATTCTCTTGACCCGGCACTGCTCCGTCCGGGACGATTTGACCGTCGTATTCCGGTGGAACTGCCGGATCTTCAGGGTCGTGTGGATATTCTGAAAGTCCATGCAAAAAAGATCAAACTTGCGGATAACGTAGATTTCAATGCGATCGCCAGAGCTGCATCCGGAGCATCCGGAGCGGAACTTGCAAATATCGTGAATGAAGCAGCACTTCATGCTGTACGCTGCGGACGCAAATTTGCAACACAGGCAGATCTGATGGAGAGCGTGGAAGTTGTTATCGCAGGATATCAGAAGAAAAACCGTATCCTGTCGGATAAAGAGAAACTGATCGTTTCCTATCATGAGGTTGGTCATGCACTGGTTGCTGCCATGCAGACTAATTCCGCACCGGTTCAGAAGATCACGATCATTCCGAGAACTTCCGGTGCACTCGGCTATACGATGCAGGTAGAAGAGGGCGAGCATTTCCTGATGAACAAAACAGAGATGGAAAACAAGATCGCAACCTTTACCGGCGGCCGTGCGGCAGAAGAACTGATCTTTGGTGAGATCACAACCGGAGCTTCCAATGATATCGAGCAGGCAACGAAATTTGCAAGAGCCATGATCACACGTTACGGTATGAACGAAGAGTTTGATATGGTAGCCATGGAAAGCGTTTCTAACCAGTATCTTGGCGGAGACAGCTCTTTGACCTGCTCCATGGAGACACAGACGCTGATCGACCAGAAAGTCGTTCAGCTGGTCAAAGAACAGCATCAGAAGGCAAAAAAAATCTTGGAAGACAACGTTATGAAGCTGCATGAGATCGCAAAATTCCTCTACGAGCATGAGACGATCACCGGAGAAGAATTTATGGAGATTCTGAACAGCGACAGCCAGAAGATCATCGAAGAGAAACAGCAGTAAAAAAGAAACACAAATAAATGAAAGAAAAAAATCCGGAACGGACAGTAAAAACTGTTTTGTTCCGGATTTTTTTGCGGCAGGATCACTGTATATATCTGCGGAGTGATTTCGTTGAAAATATTGCTCCGGTTAAGATGCAAAACATACAGTTTCAGCCAGTTTCTGGAGCTTGAATGCAGTCATCACATCAAGAGTTCCGGTATAGGGGATGCCCATTGAGGATCTCGAAAAAACAGTGTTGTAAATGACGCATGCTGCCAGGTAACTTCCTTCTACGGTCGGGTGCGAATAGTCACCCATCAGAAGTTTGATCCCATACGAAGAATGGCTGCAGAGCAGAAATGCTGTGCCAACCGGAGCGACGAGAGCATTGTGCTCTTCGGCGATCTCCGCAATCGTACGGTTAAGAATACTCTGGTAATCAGAGCGGTTTGACACGGAATCGTACCGGTTATAATCATTATGCCATTTCCCTGGGGCCCATGTCTGATAAAGGACCATCTTTGCACCGCTGGCCTGAATATAAGGAGCCAGCTTGCGGATGGTTCTTTTCATACGCTGTGGTTTGGAAATCGGATAATAGCGTCGATCCTGCAAAATGACGTAATCCCATCGCTGCATACGCAGAAGCCGGTAAAGTTTTCTGCCGTTGGCAGTTGTAGGGTTGCTTGTATTTTTCAGGGAACGTCCCGGATTGGTGAGTGACCTTACGATCACGTTCTGCCCAGAACTCTTGCACAGTTTCCGAAAAATATTTGGCATATGATTTCGCTGTGTATAGCTGTTTCCCACAAATAAAATGCGTGTGGGAGATGTTGGTGCTTCCCTGTGCCCTGCGGCATGTGCTGTGACAGGAATCCAGCACAGCATCATGGCAAGACAAACTATAAAAATCGATTTTTTGATCGGTAAAAACTTCTGCATCAGAATTCAGCAGCTGTCTGCAGGATCAGAACGGCATCGGAAGTGTCTGCAATACCGTCCTGGTTCATATCTGCACTTACGGTTGCAGCATCGTCCAGAGTATCAAGTTCAGCGGCAGAACGAAGCAGCAGTGCACTGTCGTCAGTAGTTACGCTGCCGTCGTTATTTACGTCGCCAAGCAGACGAACGTTTGCAACTTTTTCGGTCAGCAAGGTAACTGCATTGTTGATTGCATCCTGAAGTGCATCCGGGTTGTCATTCACTGCTTTTCCGGCAGCCAGAGCTTCTTCCAGACCGTTCAGTGTAGAAGATACATAGCTGTCTTTTGCAGCAACGATGGCTTCTGCTTTTGCGATGACAGCAACCAGAGCAGCTTTATTTCCGACACGTTCCAGATTGGTGATCGCAGTGATGATATCAGCATATGCCTTACCGATCGCCTCCGGTGTACGGTTCAGGTCATCAATGACGTCTTTTGCAGCATCCATTGCATCTTTCAGATCTTTATAGCTGTCGGATGTAAAGTCTTTTTCTTCCAGACCGCCTGCGGAAGCAACCAGTTTTTTCAGAGCGGCGAGGTCAGCTCTTTCAGCCATAGCAGCCAGTGCATCCAGCAGTGTGGAAGCAGCACGGTCAACTTCTGTCTGAGTAGCAGATGTGTTTGCATAAACAGCTTTTGCAGTTGTCAGAGCAGCTGTCAGATCTTCGGTGTTTTCATAATCAGCAGCACGTTCCAGAAGCTTGTCAGCAGCGTCGATTGCAACGTTCAGATGTGTTTTCTGAACACCGTATGCCAGGTTGTTGACTGCATCGACCAGAGCGGACACAGCACTGTCCATTTCTGTGATGGAAGCATTGGATTTGTCAAGAACAGCTTTTGCAGCAGTTAAAGCACTCTTCAGTGCAGCTGCGGAATCTGCTGTATAAACAGAAAGATCAGCGTCTTTCCATGTATTGTAGAAGTTCAGCAGTGAGTTTTCAACTGCATAATAGGAACTTGGTTCGACTGCATCGTAAGTCAGACCATAACCGAAAGCGTATTTGATATCGGATGTCATCTGACCATTTTCGATAACTGGAACATTAACCGGAAGTTTACCGGATGCAGCGAAGCGACCAAAGATAACTTCTACGCCGGCGATGATGTTCGGACCAAATGCATTATCCGGTTTCAGAGCTTCTGTCGGATCCATACCTTTGTTTCCGTATACAGCTACGATCGCATCAGAATCAGCATAGTTTGCAACATCATAAGGTTTGGAAATACTCATAACGATGGATTTCTTGCCCTGTGCTTTTGCGTATTCTGTGATAGCGGTCGGCTGTGTGGTCAGCCAGTTGGAAAAGTTTGTGGAAACTTCGGAAATAACGATCACGTAGTCTGCATCGTCAATTTTCTGTTTTACCTGGTCAAGGTTTGTAGAAGTGTAACGAAATGTCTCATAATCTACTTTTCCGCTGATGATGTGATCTGCGATCACACGTCTCATACCAAGTGCGAGTCCCGGAGTTTCGTTGTTGTATGCACCAAGCAGAAGCACTTTCTGTCCTGCCTGCGGTTTCAGCGGCAGAATATTGTCGTTATTTTTGATAACGGTAACAGCCTGGGCAGAAATATTTCTCTCAATGTCACGATTCTGTTCAGAACCAACCTGCTCGTTTGCAACGGCAAGTTTTTCCTCGTAAGTACGAGTATCGCTTGTGTAATTCAGGATGCCTCTCTTTTCTTTCAGAGAAAGGATTCTCTTAACAGATTCGTTGATGCGATCCACAGAGATCTCTCCGGAATTAACAGCAGCTTCTACGCCGTCCAGGATCGCATCCATTTTCGGCATATCTGCTTTGCTTCTGAGGATAGTCGGCATCAGGCAAATGTCAACACCGGCTTTGATGGCACGGATGCAGGCATCGGTTTCACCGAAGTTCTGAGAAATCGCATCCATGTTCAGGGCATCGGTTACGATGATGCCGTCATAGTGCATTTCGTTTCTTACAAGGTCAGTAAGAATGGTTTTGGAAAGCGTTGCCGGGAGACTGATCTCGGAACCGTCTTTCTTAGAAATGGCAGTTTCTTTTTCAACCTGTGGATACTGAATGTGTGCTGTCATCAGCATGTCTACGCCGTTGTCGATCATTTTCTGGAACGGAACGAGTTCACACTGTCTGAGTTCGTCCAGAGATTTGTCTACACAAGGAAGACCTGTGTGGGAGTCTGTAGCGGTATCGCCATGACCCGGGAAATGTTTGGCAGCAGTAGCGATGTTGTACTTCTGCATACCTTTCATGGCAGCAGTTGCCATGCTTCCTACCAGTTCCGGATCGCTTCCGTAAGAACGAAGGCCGATAACCGGGTTGGAAGGATTGCTGTTGACATCGGCAACAGGTGCAAAGTCTACGTTGATGCCGAGGGCACTCAGCTCGCGTCCGATCACTTCTCCGGACTGTGTTGCAGCGTCCGTGCTTCTGGTTGCACCGAGAGCCATGTTTCCAGGAAGAGCCGTTCCGCTTCCGAGACGGTAAACAATACCGCCTTCCTGGTCGATTGTCAGGAGCAGCGGGATGTTGCTGCCGTCCGTTCCGCCTGTGGCAGCTTCCTGAAGATCCGTTGTCAGTTTCAGTGTCTGATCTGTCTGAGCTACATTTTCAGCGAAAAGAATAATTCCGCCGAAATCATAATCCTTGATGATCTGAGCCACTTCATCGTTCATCACCTGGAAATTTTTCTGTCCCGAGTCCGATTCTGTCTGCCATTTACGGAAATCAGGCATCATCATCTGGGCGATCTTCTGACGGAGCGTCATTTTGCTCATCAGATTGTCGACAACAGAGGTTTCAGCAGCCGGGTCAGCAGGAGCAGCATTTACAGCTAATGTTCCCAGTGAGCTGACACACATAACGGCTGTCATTGCAGAAGCCATAAAGCGTTTGAGTGTGTTTTTCTTCATTTCTTTTCTCTCCTTTCATAAGATAAATATTAAAGATGTTGAGAATAAAAATGATGCCGGCGAATTGCTTCGTTATAAAGTGATGGACCCTCTCACTCTGGCATCATAACTCAAATTTATCATAGCATATTTAACTGAAAATTCAATGATGATATATGAAATATTTAGTACCTTTTGGCAAATATAAGATTGAGAAAATGACAAATAGAAAAAGAATATGTTTGTCAGGCAACTCTTATAGCTGAACAACTTTTTTGCCTTGACTTTTCTGGAATTTCTACTATATAATAGGGACAGACTAACAGGAAAATAACGCAGAAGAAGACAAGTACGTCTGTCGTAAAAGACACAGAGAGCTCCGGTGGGTGGGAAGGAGTACAAGTAACACAGGCGGAATATCACTTCGGAGTTGCAGACTGAAAGCTGTTTTACAGCATCGCTGAAAGTAAGTCGTGCCGGATTCCCCCGTTATCGGGAACGCATATCGCATTTTGTCGGTATGTTGTAACAGGTGGTTATGAGAGTATTGGCTGTCATCCTTTTACAGGATGGCAGCTTTTTGATTTATTCCTTATAATAAGGACAGGAGGTTGCTTATGTACGAAAAAGTTTCGACAAATCTGAATTTCGTAGACAGAGAAAAAAATGTTGAGAAATTCTGGGAAGAAAATCACATCTTTGAAAAGAGTATGGAAAACCGTAAAGAAGGTGAAACTTACACCTTTTATGACGGACCGCCAACAGCTAACGGCAAACCGCACATCGGACATGTTCTGACCCGTGTTATCAAAGATATGATTCCGAGATATCAGACCATGAAAGGCAAAATGGTTCCGCGTAAAGCCGGATGGGATACACACGGTCTGCCGGTTGAGCTGGAAGTAGAAAAAATGCTCGGTCTGGACGGAAAAGATCAGATCGAAGAATATGGACTGGTTCCTTTCATTGATAAATGTAAAGAGAGCGTATGGAAATACAAAGGCATGTGGGAAGATTTCTCCGGAACGGTTGGTTTCTGGGCTGACATGAAAAATCCGTATGTTACCTATGATGATAACTATATCGAGTCTGAATGGTGGGCACTGAAAACCATCTGGGAAAAAGGCCTGCTGTACAAAGGATTCAAGATCGTTCCTTACTGCCCGCGCTGCGGTACTCCGCTTTCTGCCCAGGAAGTGGCACAGGGTTACAAGGACGTAAAAGAACGTTCTGCTGTTGTACGTTTCAAAGTCAAAGACGAGGATGCTTACATTCTGGCATGGACAACCACACCATGGACACTGCCTTCCAACCTTGCACTCTGCGTAAACCCGGATGAGGATTATGTAAAAGTTCAGATGAAAGAAGACGGCCGTGTTTATTACATTGCACAGGCTCTGGCTGACAAGGTGCTCGGCGAAGATGCTTACAATGTACTGGAGAATTACAAAGGAACAGACCTGGAATATAAAGAGTACGAACCACTGTACAGCTGTGCAGCCGTTCATGCAGAAAAACAGAACAAAAAAGCATTTTATGTTGTTTGTGATACTTACGTAACACTGACAGATGGTACCGGTATCGTTCATATTGCACCGGCATTTGGTGAAGACGATGCGAAAGTCGGACGTAAATACGGACTGCCGTTTGTACAGCTGGTTGACGGCAAAGGTAACCTGACGGAAGATACACCGTTTGGCGGTATCTTTGTAAAAAAAGCAGATCCGCTCGTGCTGAAAGACCTCGATGAGAGAGGACTTCTGTTTGATGCACCGAAGTTTGAGCACAGCTATCCGCACTGCTGGAGATGCGACACTCCGCTGATCTACTACGCAAGAGAATCCTGGTTCATCAAGATGACAGCTGTCAAAGATGACCTGATCCGCAATAACAACACCATCAACTGGATTCCGGAAAGCATCGGTAAAGGACGTTTTGGCGACTGGCTGGAGAATGTTCAGGACTGGGGTATCAGCCGTAACCGTTACTGGGGAACTCCGCTGAACATCTGGGAGTGTGAGTGCGGACATCAGCATTCGATCGGAAGCCGTCAGGAACTGTTCGAAATGAGTGGAAATGAAAAGGCAAAAACCGTAGAACTGCACCGTCCGTACATCGATGAGATCACGATCAAGTGTCCGAAGTGTGGCAAGCCGATGCACCGTGTACCGGAAGTGATCGACTGCTGGTTTGACTCAGGAGCAATGCCGTTCGCACAGCATCATTATCCGTTTGAAAATAAAGACGTGTTTGAGAAACAGTTCCCGGCACAGTTTATTTCCGAGGCAGTTGACCAGACAAGAGGATGGTTCTATTCTCTGCTGGCAGAGTCCACGATCCTGTTCAACAAAGCACCGTATCAGAACGTTATCGTTCTTGGACATGTACAGGATGAAAACGGTCAGAAGATGAGTAAATCCAAAGGAAATGCCGTTGATCCGTTTGATGCACTTCAGACTTACGGAGCAGATGCGATCCGCTGGTATTTCTACATCAACAGTGCACCATGGTTGCCGAACCGTTTCCACGGCAAAGCCGTTCAGGAAGGACAGCGTAAATTCATGGGAACTCTGTGGAATACTTATGCATTCTTCGTTCTGTATGCGAATATTGATGAATTTGACGCAACAAAATATACATTAGACTATGACAAACTCTCCGTAATGGATAAATGGCTGCTCTCCAAGATGAACACCATGATTCAGACCGTGGATGACAACCTGGCAAATTACCGTATTCCGGAAACTGCAAGAGCACTTCAGGAATTTGTGGATGATATGAGTAACTGGTATGTACGCCGCAGCCGTGAACGTTTCTGGGCAAAAGGCATGGAGCAGGATAAGATCAATGCTTACATGACACTTTACACCGCTCTGGTAAATGTTTCAAAAGCAGCTGCACCGATGATTCCGTTTATGACAGAAGACATCTACCGCAACCTGGTATGCAGCATTGACAAGACTGCACCGGAAAGCGTACATCTGTGTGATTTCCCGAAGGCAGATATGGCTCACGTAGACAAAGAACTCGAAGCAAACATGGATGAAGTACTGAAGATTGTTGTTATGGGACGTGCATGCAGAAATACTGCAAACATCAAGAACAGACAGCCGATCGCAAACATGTTTGTCAAAGCACCGAAAGAACTGCCAGAATACTTCGCAGACATTATCCGTGACGAGCTGAACAGCAAGAAAGTTACCTTTACACAGGATGTAAAAGACTTTACTTCTTACAGCTTCAAACCGCAGCTGAAAACCGTAGGACCAAAATACGGCAAACTGCTTGGCGGTATCAAACAGGCACTTTCTACACTTAATGGCAATCAGGCAATGGATGAGCTGAAAGACAAAGGCTCCCTCACGCTTGACATCAATGGCAGTGAAGTTGTATTATATGAGACAGATTTACTGATTGATACAGCACAGATCGAAGGCTATGTATCTGAGCAGGATAACGATATTACCGTTGTTCTGGATACCAACCTTACTCCGGAATTGATTGAGGAGGGATTTGTGAGAGAACTGATCAGTAAAGTCCAGACCATGCGTAAAGAGGCAGGTTTTGAGGTAATGGACAGAATCCGCCTGTATGCAGCTGACAACGAAAAGATCCTCACCGTCCTGAAAGACCATATGGATGAGATCAAGGATGAAGTCCTTGCAGATGAGATTGTTCTTGGAAGTGTTGCCGGATACGAAAAAGAATGGAGTATCAACGGTGAAGGTGTACGCATGGGTGTTGAAAAGACACAGAAATAAGGAGGATTTGCTGTGAGCAAAAGATTTGACAAAGAAGTATTTATTGAGAGTGTGAAAAGCAACCTGAAAACACTGTACCGTCAGACACTGGTTGACGCAACAAAACAGCAGGTATTTCAGGCAGTATCCTATGCGGTCAAGGATACGATTATTGACAACTGGATGGAAACCCAGAAAGTTTACGAAGAAGAAGACCCGAAAATGGTTTATTATATGTCCATGGAGTTCCTGATGGGACGTGCCCTTGGAAATAACATGATCAACCTGACAGAGTACAAAGAAGTAAAAGAAGCTCTGGAAGAGCTGGGCTTTGACCTGAACGTGATCGAAGACCAGGAGCCGGATGCAGCACTTGGAAACGGCGGTCTTGGCCGTCTGGCTGCATGCTTCCTTGATTCTCTGGCAACACTTGGTTATGCAGCATACGGCTGCGGTATCCGTTACCGCTATGGTATGTTCAAACAGAAGATTGAAAACGGTTATCAGGTAGAAGTGCCGGATAACTGGCTGAAAGACGGTAATCCATTTGAGCTGCGTCGTCCGGAATATGCAAAAGAAGTAAAATTCGGCGGCTATATCCGTGTAGAATACGATGAAGCAACAAAACGCAACAAATTTATCCAGGAAGGTTATCAGTCTGTACGTGCAATCCCGTTTGATATTCCGATCGTTGGTTACAATAACAATGTAGTAAATACACTGCGTGTATGGGATGCAGAAGCGATCAACGACTTCCAGCTGGATTCTTTCGATAAAGGTGATTATCAGAAAGCCGTAGAACAGGAAAACCTGGCAAGAAATATCGTAGAAGTTCTCTACCCGAACGATAACCACTACGCAGGTAAAGAACTGCGTCTGAAACAGCAGTATTTCTTCATTTCTGCAAGTGTTCAGGCAGCTGTTGCAAAATATAAAAAGAATCATTCTGACATCCGCAAATTCTATGAGAAAGCAACCTTCCAGCTGAACGATACACATCCGACTGTTGCAGTAGCAGAGCTGATGCGTATCCTGCTTGACGAAGAAGGTCTGGAATGGGATGAAGCATGGGAAGTTACCACAAAGACCTGTGCATACACAAACCACACCATCATGGCAGAAGCACTGGAAAAATGGCCGATCGAGCTGTTCTCAAGACTGCTTCCTCGTATCTACCAGATCATCGAGGAGATCAACCGCAGATTTGTGGAAGAGATCCAGAAAAAATATCCGGGCAACCAGGAGAAAATCCGCAAGATGGCTATCATTTACGATGGACAGGTTAAAATGGCACATCTGGCTATCTGTGCAGGTTACTCTGTAAACGGTGTTGCTGCACTGCATACAGAAATTCTGAAAAATCAGGAATTAAAAGACTTCTATGAGATGATGCCGGAGAAATTCAACAACAAGACAAACGGTATCACACAGAGACGTTTCCTGCTTCATGCAAACCCGCTGCTGGCAGACTGGGTAACCGAGCATATCGGTGATGAATGGATTACAGATCTGGCTCAGATCTCCAAACTGAAAGTTTATGTGGATGATGAAAAAGCACAGCAGGAGTTCATGAACATCAAATACCAGAACAAACTGCGTCTGGCAAAATACATCAGAGAGCACAACGGTATCGATGTAGATCCTCGTTCTATCTTCGATGTACAGGTTAAGAGACTTCATGAGTACAAACGTCAGCTGCTGAACATCCTGCACGTTATGTATCTGTACAATAAGATCAAAGATCATCCGGAAATGCCGTTCTATCCAAGAACCTTCATCTTTGGTGCAAAAGCAGCAGCCGGATATCGTCGTGCAAAACTGACGATCAAACTGATCAACTCTGTTGCAGATGTGATCAACAACGATAAGAGCATCAACGGAAAACTGAAAGTTGTATTTATCGAAGATTACCGTGTATCCAATGCAGAATGGATCTTTGCAGCAGCAGATGTTTCCGAGCAGATCTCCACAGCAAGTAAAGAAGCATCCGGAACCGGAAATATGAAGTTCATGCTGAACGGTGCACCGACACTGGGAACCATGGACGGAGCAAACGTAGAGATCGTTCAGGAAGTTGGAGAAGAAAATGCATTTATTTTCGGTCTGTCCGCTCAGGAAGTTATCAATTACGAGAACAACGGCGGCTACAATCCGATGGATTACTTCAACAACGACCAGGATATCCGTCGTGTCCTGATGCAGCTGATCAATGGAGAATATGCTCCGGATGATCCAGAAAGATTCCGTGATATCTACGATTCTCTGCTGAACACAAACAGCAGCGACAGAGCAGATACTTACTTCATCCTGGCAGACTTCAAGTCTTACGCAGAAGCTCAGGAGAGAGTAGAAAAAGCATACCGTGACGAAACAGGCTGGGCAAGAATGGCAATGATGAACACCGCATGCAGCGGCAAGTTCACATCAGACCGTACCATCCAGCAGTATGTAGATGAAATCTGGCATCTGGATAAAGTGACCGTAGAAGCATAAAAGAATGATAAAGAAATAGCAAAAATGGGCAGTTGGATATGAAAAAGCCAACTGCCTGTTTTTATCTTAGTCGGAGAAGACTCCTATAAATGGCGAGCAACAAATTTGTCTTAGTGGGAGAGCAATCTCCGACTAAGATAAGCGCTCTGCGAGAATGCACAGCGATTCTGTTGGGTAAATGTCAGCAAAGCTGACCAGAATCGCGTGCCAAGTCTCACGTGCGTTCGACTTGAAAAAAAAGAAAGAACATCATAGAAATATAGTTTCTTTCATATTCACTTCGCATAAAAAAACCAAAATCGGAAAAAATGAGAATAAGGTAACTGTTTGGTTGCAAATCTGAATTTATGAGGTGAAGGGATATGCAGAAGAAGGATGGAAAATGGTTTACGCGAAAAAAAGGTGCGATGTTGGTTCTGACTTTATGTCTTGTAGGGGCGGCTGCGGCAACGACCTACTATGCTGTTGATCTGTCGGATACGGCACAGGAACCGGCAAAAGAGCATATGGTGGATCTGAATGAAAGTCCTGTCGAAACAGAAGCTGAGGCGGTGATTTCATCAGAAGCGGAAGCAAATCTGGCTTCTCAGGCAAATGAGATGGATGTTGATCCGAAATCACTGGCAGGCGGCAATCGTCAGATAAGGGCAGAACAGGAAACAGCCGGGCAGGAAACAGAAGCAGAGACAGAAGGCATGGAGACCGAAAAAGTTTCCTCCGGACAGGTCAACGCAGTGGTCAGTCCGACGGTCAGCTTTGCGTCCACACAGGAACTTCAGTGGCCGGTAGCCGGCAAAGTGCTCATGGACTACAGCATGGATTCTACCGTGTATTTTGCAACGCTGGATCAGTATAAATATAATCCGGCACTGATCTTCGGGGCGGAAGAAGGAGCACAGGTCGTATCTGCGGCAAAAGGAATCGTTGATTCCATCACAACAAATGATGAAACAGGAACAACGATCCGCATGAATCTCGGAGATCAGTACACGCTGATCTACGGCCAGCTTGAGAATGTAGCCGTAGCAGAAGGCGATGTAGTCGAGAGAGGACAACTTTTAGGATACGTGGCACAGCCGACCAAATACTACTGCAAAGAAGGCACAAATCTATATTTTGCCATGGAAAAAGACGGAGCAGCAGAAGATCCGTTTCTGTATCTGGAATAATATGATGCCAGGGTCAAAAGGTCTAAATCCACATGAGCTTGCTCATAGGTGGATGAAAGACCTTGGGACCCGCCCCGATATGAGCATAAAAGTGGGATGATAATCCCACGATATGCGAATACTGGGGTGCTATGTGCCAGTGGCACATGTTTAGCACCGACCGAAGCGGAGCGTAGAAAGGATTGTGGGAGTGCAACGCACGGAACAATCCGTAGGCATCATAGTTGGGAACTTTTGACACCCACATCATAATATAATGATGCCAGGGTCAAAAGCCTGAAACTACGATGTGCTTGTACAAAAGCCGTTTTGACATCAAAAAGAAAGATGATTCACAAAAAGTGAGAGAAAGCGTATACTATATTAGGCTATACGGTATCCGTAAGGAGCTGCACGCAGCATACAATATTTGCAATCGGATTCATTTTACAGGTTTTATCTTAGTCCTTTGAGCTTGATTATGAAATAATGAAAATATACCGCTTTGCCGATTGCTTGAAATAATGCGGGGGAAATCCTCCGCTTTACATATACAAGATGTGAGATGACTCGCGTTTCTGATGGAAGAGAGCAAGCGATTTGTATCAGAGGCAGGAGCATGTCACAATACGAAGATATGAAACAGTTGAAAGTGAATGGAAAGTATGTGTTACACCTATATTTTAAAGTGCAGTGACGGCACGTATTATACCGGTTGGACAAATGATCTGGACAAGCGTCTCAAAGCCCATAACGGCGGGAAATCCGGTGCAAAATATACGAGGAATCGCAGACCGGTCACACTGGTCTATTATGAGGAATTTCAGGGAAAAAAAGAAGCAATGAAGCGGGAATATGCGATCAAACAGTTGACGAGAAAAGAAAAAGAAAACCTGATCAAAGAAAACAATATGCAGCAAAAAGATTCTCAGGATACAGAAAGAGGCTCTGAGCAAAATCAGAACCTCTGAAATTTTATCCTTTTTCGGCAAGAATGCCAGAGGCATTCTTGAATAATCGAAATGATTTCACAGTCATTAAGCGATATAAACATACATAAGAATAAAGTGGCATGCACTTCCTGCCATCACGAACAGATGGAAGATCTCATGTGAGCCGAAATTTTTGTGCTTTGCATCGAACAGCGGAACTTTCAAAGCATAAATGATACCGCCGACAGTGTAAATGATACCGCCTGCCAGGAGCCATCCAAAAGCTGCCGGAGAGAGCGAATTGACAATTTGTGTGAAAGCCAGTACGCAGACCCAGCCCATGCTGATATAAAGCACAGAAGAAAACCATTTCGGACAGGTGATCCAGCAGATTTTTACGATAATGCCGATCAGTGCGATTGCCCAGACAAGAGCGAACAGGAAATATCCGACCGGACCTTTTAAAACAATCAGGCAGATTGGTGTGTAGCTTCCGGCAATCAGTACAAAGATCATACTGTGGTCTAACTTGCGGAGAATACGATTTGTTCTTTCTGAAAGATTTAAAGTATGGTAGATCGTGCTTGCCGCATAGAGCAGGATCATACTCACAATAAAAACAGTCAGGGAAATCACATGGATATAATCCGGCTCATGCAGAGATTTGATGATCAGCGGTGTGGCGGCAAACATTGCCATCAGCATACCAATGAAGTGTGTGATCGCACTTCCGGGATCTTTGATTTTTTCTAACATAGTGAATACCTCCTTTGAAACATGATTCAAGTCAGATGACAGAATTGTGAGAGCAATTTTCAGATATTCGTGATCATACCTCATGACTTGAAAGCAATATAAAATGAATATTGAAATAAAAACCGTTACATGTAGTTTTGAATACTATGTGTAGTTATATGTATATTATACCGAAAACATAAAAAATGCAACCCTGTTTTTACAATAGTTAATAATCAGTCCGGGCTGTGCAGAAATTTACAGAGGATAATGCGAAGCATTGTTTACCGGAATTGCATGTTGCTCAAATATGTGTCTGGTTTCAAATTAAAATGAATAGTTGAATTTCAAAACGGGATATGTTAAAATGACTGGCATATGTGAATTGTTACTCTTCCGCCTCACATTAGATAAATAAAGAGGCGGTATTTTTATGCCTTGTTTTTCAAATATAGTTGGGGACTTTTGCCTCCGACGTCATTATATGAACATATAAGTATTTTGTAGCTGTAAGTGCATGAAACACTGAGCAGTGAGGAGCGTTATGTCAGTGAGATTTGAAATAAAAGGGTATTTGCAACAGAAAGAAAGGATTTAATATATGGAAATCATAAAATTTGATACACTTGGACTTGACCCGAAGATTCTTCGAGCTATTACAGAGATGGGATTTGAAGAGCCAAGCCCGATCCAGGCAAAAGCGATTCCGGAAGTGATGGCCGGACATGACGTAATCGGTCAGGCGCAGACAGGTACCGGAAAAACAGCAGCTTTTGGTATTCCGCTTCTTCAGAAGATCGATCCGAAGAACCGGAAACTGCAAGCAATCATTCTGTGTCCGACAAGAGAACTGGCAATCCAGGTAGCAGATGAGATCCGCAGACTGAGCAAGTTTATGCATGGCATCAAGATCCTTCCGGTATACGGCGGACAGGATATCGGAAAACAGATCCGTTCCTTAAAAGGTGGTGTGCAGCTTGTGATCGGAACACCGGGCCGAGTGATGGATCATCTTCGCCGTCGTACCTTACGTTTCGACAACCTTCACACGATCGTGCTGGATGAAGCAGATGAGATGCTGAACATGGGATTCCGTGAGGATATCGAGACGATTTTGAAAGATGCACCGGAAGAGCGTCAGACGGTTCTCTTTTCTGCGACCATGCCGAAGCCGATCATGGACATCACGAAAAATTATCAGAAAGATGCTGTTCTGGTTCGTGTCGTAAAGAAAGAACTGACCGTAAAAAATATCGACCAGTACTATTATGAAGTAAAACAGAAGAACAAAGAAGAAGTTCTCTCAAGACTTCTGGATATGTACAATCCAAAGCTCTCCCTTGTATTCTGCAATACAAAAAAACGTGTGGATGAGCTGACAGAGGCACTGAAAGGACGGGGATATTTTGCGGAAGGTCTGCATGGAGATATGAAGCAGAGCCAGAGAGACCGTGTTATGAAAGGCTTCCGCAGCGGCAAAACAGAGATCCTGATCGCCACCGATGTGGCAGCCCGTGGTATTGATGTAGATGATGTAGAGGCAGTATTTAATTATGATGTGCCGCAGGATGATGAATTTTATGTGCACCGTATCGGCCGTACCGGTCGTGCCGGTCGTGTCGGAAAGGCATTTACGTTTGTTGTAGGACGTGAAGTTTATAAGCTGAAAGACATCCAGCGTTACTGTAAGACAAAAATCTACGCACAGCCAATTCCGTCTCTGAATGATATTACAGCCATCCGTCTGGAAAAAGTGCTGGATGAGATCGACCATATCATTAAAAACGAAGACTTAAACCGCATGACACGTATCATCGAACAGAAACTTAACGAAGAAGACTACACAGCGATGGACATTGCGGCAGCATTTCTGAAACAGGCACTGGGTGAAAATGACCAGAATAATGACCGTGGGCATATGGAAGATTTCGGTGATACCGGGGCAGAAGCAGGCATGGTACGTCTCTTCATCAACATTGGTAAAAAACAGAAAGTACGCCCGGGTGATATTCTCGGGGCAGTTGCAGGAGAATCCGGTATTCCGGGAAAACTGGTCGGAACGATCGATATGTATGACAAATATACATTCGTTGAAGTTCCGCGTGAAAATGCGGCTGATGTACTCCGTGCCATGAAAAACACCAAAATTAAAGGAAAAACAATTAACGTAGAGCCTGCAAACGGAAGATAAAAAAAGCGGACAGATATTGATTTTTTCAGAGGATTTCAATATAATAGTGGGAATGATATCAGAAGTGCAGTGGTTCTCGCCGTTATAGACGGCGGGTCATCCAGAGACATTCTTGAATCTGGAATTTAAATCAAAAGGGGTTTTCAGGAAGGTATGACAGATTTTTTAGTTCGCAGGTTTGTAAGAGACAGTGAAAACACAGAATCAACGGAGGTGCGTACCCGGTATGGGATTCTTGCCAGTGTCGTCGGTATTTTCTGTAATGTATTTCTGTTTGCGGCAAAGTTAATCATCGGTACGCTGATGCATTCTCTGGCAGTCACGGCAGATGCGTTTAATAACTTATCCGATGCGGCATCATCAATCATCAGTTTTATCGGGGTAAAAATGGCAGGGAAACCGGCAGATGCGGAGCATCCGTTCGGTCATGGAAGAATTGAATACATTGCAGCACTGATCGTATCGTTTCTGGTCATTGAGGTTGGATTTACTTTTTTCAAAACGTCAGCAGGCAAGCTGATGCATCCGGAAGATATCACGTTTGACCTGGTGCCGTTTCTGATCCTGATCCTGTCGATCCTGGTGAAATTGTGGATGGCAGCATTCAATAGAAAACTTGGTAAAAAAATAGATTCAAAAGTCATGCTCGCAACTGCGGCAGATTCCCTCGGAGATGTCATTACGACAAGTGCGACCGTTGTTTCTATTTTGATCTGTTATGTTGCAAACGTAAATATTGATGCGATCGCAGGACTGATCGTATCATTGCTTGTCATCTGGTCCGGATTTTCAATTGCAAAAGACACACTGGAGCCGCTGATCGGACAGAGGGTTCCGGCAGAATTGTATCAGAAAATTTCACAGATGGTAGAATCCTATGATGGTATTGTCGGAACGCATGATCTGATCGTGCATAATTACGGACCAAATCAGGGAATGGCAACCATTCATGCAGAGGTGCCGAACGATGTGAATATTGAAGTATCCCATGCAATCATTGACCGTATTGAGCGGGAAGTCGGAAAAGAGCTGAATATCACCCTGGTGATCCATATGGATCCGGTCGAGCTGCACGATGCGGAAGTACTTCGGTTAAAAGAAAAGACGGAACATATCATCAAAGCGTTAGACAGCAAACTGAGTTTTCACGATTTCCGACTGGTGAAAACAACGCCGGTCAATCTGATCTTTGATCTTCTTGTCCCGGCAGAATATACACAGAAAGATACCGACCGTGTATTGCATCAGCTGATGCAGTTGATCTCAGAAATGGAAGCTGGTGCAACCTGTGTGATCACCGTAGATCACAGCTTTGAAGCACCGGAAGAATAAATAAAATAACAAATAAAAAGCAATAAAAAAGCGAATCAAGGATACAATATCCGAGATTCGCTTTTGTGTTATACATCAGATGTGAGGTGACTCCCGCCTCTGTAGGCGGCGAGCAACAAGAATGCCAGAGGCATTCTTGAATCAAAAGGTCTTTTGACCCGGGCATTTTCTGTCTTAAAGAATATCAATGTATTCTCCGGCAAGTGCTTTGTTCATGCTTCTTACGGCACAGAATTTACCGCACATACTGCAGGTATCGCTGTGGTCATCTTCCGGGCTTCTGCTGTCGCGGATCGCTTTTGCAGTTTCCGGGTCAAGGGCACATGCATACTGTGCATCCCAGTCCAGTTTCTGGCGGGCAGCAGCCATGCGGTCATCGATGTCTCTTGCTCCCGGAATACCCTTCGCAATATCCGCTGCGTGAGCTGCGATCTTGGAAGCGATGATACCCTGCTTGGTATCCTCCACATTCGGCAGAGCCAGGTGTTCAGCCGGTGTAACATAGCAAAGGAAAGCAGCACCGTTCATAGCGGCAACTGCACCTCCGATCGCTGCAGTGATATGGTCATATCCCGGAGCAATGTCGGTTACAAGAGGACCAAGTACATAAAAAGGAGCACCCATGCAGATACTTTGCTGTACTTTCATGTTGGCGGCAACCTGATCCAGCGGTACATGGCCAGGACCTTCTACCATAACCTGTACATTGTGATCCCATGCACGTTTTGTCAGTTCTCCGAGACGAACCAGTTCTTCAATCTGACATACATCGGTTGCATCGGCAAGGCATCCAGGACGGCATGCATCGCCAAGAGAAATGGTCACGTCATATTCTTCACAGATATCCAGGATTTCATCATAATATTCATAGAATGGATTCTCTTCGCCGGTCATGGACATCCATGCAAATACGAGGCTTCCTCCACGGCTTACGATATTCATTTTACGTTTGTGCTTTTTGATCTGTTCGATGGTTTTGCGTGTAATACCGCAGTGCAGCGTTACAAAGTCTACACCGTCTTCTGCATGCATACGGATAACATCGATAAAATCCTTTGCAGTCAGTGTAGCCAGATCTCTCTGGTAATGGATCACGCTGTCATAAACAGGAACCGTACCGATCATAACCGGACATTCACTTGTCAGTTTCTGACGGAATGGCTGTGTGTTGCCGTGACTGGAAAGATCCATGATCGCTTCCGCACCGAGGTCAACGGCACTCATAACCTTCTGCATTTCGATATTATAATCCTTGCAGTCACGAGATACGCCGAGGTTGACATTGATCTTGGTACGCAGCATACTGCCGACACCCTCTGCACTTAAGCATTTATGGTTTTTGTTGGCACAGATTGCGACCTTGCCTTCAGCGACAAGTTTCATTAACTTATCAACATCCATGTTCTCTTTTTTTGCTACAGTTTCGATTTCCGGTGTTACAATTCCCTTGCGGGCTGCATCCATCTGAGTTGTGTAATTTCTCATCTCTTTTTTCCTCCGTTGGCATTATCCAAATCAGGTAATGGGTCGAAACGGGAATACGTTTCCTCTCAGCCGACTTCCGTCAGCTCCCCCTGGTTTATGTTGGTTTTGCATATAGATTCATCCTGCGTTTATGCGAATCGCTATTCAAGTCGAACGCACGTGAGACTTGGTGCGTGATTCTGGTCAGCGAAAGCTGACATATTCTTCTCAGAATCACTGCACATCCTCGCGGAGCGTTTATCTCAGTCGGAGATTGTACTCCCACTGAGAAAGACTTGTTATTACTCACCTTGCAGAAGTGGGAGTCTTCTCGACTGAGATAAATTCTAACACCTGTGTATGATGTGTGCAAGTGTTTCTTGCAGGATCAGGAAGAATGTTTTGCAAGATAGCGATCATAAGCATTCTGATATATTTGAACAGCTTCATCGATCTTGTTTTTTTTCAGGGTGTTTAGATATTCTTCGTAATTATCAAAAGATTTGATTCCGGTAATGAAAGCAGTTGTGTATTCATACATACAGGAATTGACGTTCGCCATTATTTGAGACAGTCTGGTACGTTCTTCAGATGTAAAACTCAGACTGACCGGAAGCATATATGAAGTATCCGTGGAAGCCCATACATCGCACATAACAGCACTGGAAGGAGGCACACACTGAAGTTCCCGTTTCCAGTCAATATAAGCAGAAGGCAGGCCGGGAGCCAGCGTATAGTTTTTCAATGCCTGATAAAAAGTCAGTCCATCAGAATTATGCAAGATCAGATCGGTGAAAACAGGATTCTGATCTTTATCAAGGGTATAGGTTTTACCTTCTGTTCCGTAGCTTGCAAAGCGGGAACCTTCATCAGAAAATAAATAGTCAATCCACTTCAGAACAATTTCAGGATGTTCGCATTCGGAAGAGATGTAAAACATATTATCACTGATGCTGTATTTTTTCTGTATGTGCAGCGTATCATGTTCGTTTAATTTGGGCGGAGAAACAGCAATAACCTTAATATTCTGATCTTTTGCAGAAAGATCAGAAGGCATGGTATACATACCAAACCATGCACCGGAAGTGCCGCTGGCGATCATTTTACTGTCTGCATAAGTCGAGTTGCCTGTCATATAATCAACATCTATCAGACCTTTCTGATACCAACGGTTCATTAAAGTGAGATAATCCTTCCATCCCTGCCTGGCAGGTCCATAAAAGACCTTGCCGTCCATTTGAAAAAAATCATAACTGACTCCAAAACCAGCATTCAGACTTTCATCCTGTGCATAAGCATTGTATGAAATCCACAATGGGGCTGTGGCTCCTTTCCTTTCTTTAAATGCAGTGAGAACCGTTTCCCAGTCATCATAAGTGACAGGAATCTCAAGCCCCAGTTCATCCAGCCAGTCTTTTCGAATCTGAAGACCACACCATGGTTTTTGCGAGTTTTGTTTTATAGAATAAACAGCTGCAATTCGACCGGAATCCGTGTAGGCGATATCTTTTATGTCCTTTTGCTGAATGATCTTATAGTAATTCGGTGCATATTTTGGAACCAGTTCCGTCAGATCACAGATGTCCCCCTGAGCGATCGCATCATCCGCAGAAATATTCCCATAGATGGATGAAAAATTTCCGGCACCGATCAAATCCGGTACGGAATCGCTGTTTTGCTCGAAACGGTTTTGAATCTGCAGATTGGATAAAGAAGTGATCCAGTCAATATGGATGTTCGTTCTGTTTTCCAGTTCCTGGAAAAAGGCAGTATTATTCAGATCTCCGTTGCAGAGCTCTGAAAGTTCAGAATCAATGGTATTCAAAAAAGAAAAACTCTGTCTGACTTCTGTAACCGGAAGAGAAGCATTTGTTTGTGTCCTGACAGAAAAAGCGTGTCGGACAAGAAAAATGCACAGACAGAAAACAATACAGATCAGTACCGGGAAATAGTAATTCCTATACTTGTGTTTCATAATTTCCTCCAGATAATAAGCTTTATTTTTAGTTTACTGTGTTGGAAGTAAAAAGTAAATACTCAGGAAAAAAATCATCAGCAAAAAAGAAAGAATCGTAAATTTCCTTGCAAAACAAAAAGACAGACATTATATTAAAAGAAATGAGAAGAAATCTTTTTGTAAAGAGCAGGAGATAAAAACTTATGAAAACAGGAAAATCACTTACTTTTCGTTCTATTTTGATTTCTTATCTGGTATTATGCCTGGCAATGCTCACAGTTACGATCATCGGTTACAGCAGTTCGATCTTTTATGTGCAGAAAGAAATACGAAATTCAGCTGCATTGCGTATGAGAGAAGTTATGGGGAAGATTGAAAATAATATTCGGCTGTCATATCAGTTGTGTGATACGCTTGCCGTCAGTGGTGGTTTGGATGATATTGCATCAATAGAAGGAAATTTTTCACCACAGCAGATTTTAGATTCTATGAAACTGAAAAATACAATGTCAGAATTGAATGTACAGAACAATCTCTGTCAGAATCTGCATATCTATTTTCTGAAGAGCGATTCCATTCTTTCTTCCAATTCGCAGCGTCGGGAAGGAAAAGAGGATATCAGCTTTTTCTGCCGACAGTATGGTATCACTGCACAGGATTTTTATTGTTGGATGACAGAAGAAAATCAAAAATCTTATCAGGTTTTATCAGATAATCAAATCTGGTTTTTCCGTCCGGTCAATGACACGCAGAATAATCGCATTGCCGTTATTTTCGCAGAGTACAGCGGAAGCCGTCTGATCGGCGATCCAGGAGCAGAAAACTGTATTTATATTGAAACGCCGGAAAAAGAAAATGTTATTTACAGCAGAAAATTGGAAGAAAATCAGAAAAACGGATACATAAAAGTAGAAAAACAGATGAGTATGTTTCAATGGAACTGCGATATGTATGTTCCGAATACCTTGTTTTATGGAGAACTGAGACGTTTTGCAATGATTCTAACGGCAGAACTTCTTATGCTGATCAGCGTGGCGGTTATCGGTTCCTGGTATTTTTCAAAAAAAACTTATGTCCCGGTGGGAAATCTGATCAGTGATAACAAAAAACTTTCGAAAAAAGTTAAAAGGAAAGAAGAGACCCGGGAATGCAGGGAATTGGAAAAATATCTGACAGGTGCGGTCAAAAATTTTCCATATGCAAGTCTGAATAAACTGTCAGATCAAGAAAAGTATATAATGATCCAGTTTGCTTTTGATGAAAATGGTGATGCAGTTTTCAGAGATCAGGAAAAAAAGGAGAAACCGGAAGAGCTGGAGCATTTCGTGCTTGAAAATATTTTGAAAGAGCAGATTTTTGAAAAATATCCAGGAATCCTTTTGCAGCCGGAAAAAGATTTTGTGGCAGTTGTCAATCTTTCAGAACCGGAACATGATGAAAAAGAAATCCGCAGTCTGTTAAAGACGGTAGAACAGTTTTACAGCCGGACGTTTCATATTTCTGCCTGTATCATGATCGGAGAATGTCAGAGTGACTATAAAAAGATGAAAGAAGCGTATCATCTTCTGGAAGAGAGTATGCAGTATCTGGAGTTCTGGAGTACGAGTGCACCTGCCGGAGTCTATGTATATGGTGAGATGATGGATGCGGATGAAGACAGTCATTCCTCGGTTTACATGACAGGCAGCAGAAGACTTCTGAATTGCCTGGAGAGTGAAGATTTTGAAGGAGCATACCGGGAGCTTAACCAGATTTACCAGAGTGCATTTTCCAGAAATCAGAAAGAGCTGAGGATTAATCGCTATCGCATGTATGGTTTGATCGGAACCCTGATCACGACACTTGATATCAGTGCAAATGAAGAAGACAAAGCTTATTATCAGTCACTGAATTATGAAGAGCGTCTGTTTCGTATCCAGTCGATCCATGAGCTGCTGTCAGAAAGCAGGGCAATTTTTGAGGCGATCATTCAGTACAGACAGAATAAATCTGCAGAACGAGAACCGGAGTGGATGGAAGAAATGCAGGAATATATTCAGGGGCATTATCAGGACTGCAATATGAACGTGACCAGTCTGGCACAGGAATTTGGCATCAGTGTACCACACGTAAGCCGCAGCTTTAAAAACTTCCGAGATTATGGCGTACTGGAGTACATTCATAAAGTAAGGCTGGAACATGCAAAGGATATGTTAAAAAATGATGTACGCATCAAAAATATAGCACTTGACGTAGGTTATACCGATGCACAGGCGTTTACAAGAGCCTTTAAACGCTATGAAGGCATTACTCCATCGCAGTATAAAGAGCTGATATCAAAAAATGAAGCGTAAAATCAAAAACTGCTTCTTTAAAAAACATATTGTTTTTCCTATACTGAGAGCACAAACAAAGCACCGGATAAATAAGGTGTTTCCAGAAAAAGGAGGAAAAACAAAACATGAAAAAAGCAACAAGAAGTATTTTGAGTGCCGCTGTTGCTGTCAGTATGGCGGCAACGGCATGCCCGGTATCTTTTGCGGCAACTACTTCCAATGAAGTGACAGCAAGAGAAAAAGCAAATGCAGCACTGGCAAGAGAAGCAGCTGCACAGGGAATGGTTCTTCTGGAAAACAAGAATAATTCTCTTCCGATTAAGACAAAGAAGCTGGCATTGTTCGGAGGCGGAGCTGTACGTACCGTTCGAGGTGGTACCGGTTCCGGTGATCCGTTTAACGGCGGACTTTCCGGTGGCGGTGATGTGAATGTAAACCAGAGTGAGAGATATAATATTAACATTTATAATTCTTTCAAAAAAGCAGGTTACGATATCACAACGGCAAGTATTCTTGAAAAATATGCAGAAGGATACGATGTAGAAAATGCAAAAGCAGCAAGCAATCCGATGGCAACCTTTGCTTATCCGGAACTCACCTTCACGGATGAAGAACTGGCAGCTTCTGCAAAAGATACCAACACTGCTGTTTATGTAATCTCAAGAAATGCCGGTGAAGGTGCCGACCGTGGAATGACCAAAAAGGTTACGGTAAATGAGGTAGAATATGAATTAGGTGACTATGAGTTAAGCGATGTAGAAAAAGAAAATCTGAAAAAGGTAGCCTCTACTTTTGAAAATACCATTGTTGTACTGAATGTAGGCGGTGTCATTGACACGAAATTCTTCGAGGAAACAGAAGGTCTGGATTCTCTGCTTCTGATGGGACAGGGCGGTCAGGAAGGCGGAAATGCACTGCTTGATGTAGTAACCGGAGCTGTCACACCTTCCGGAAAACTGACAGATACCTGGGCAGAAAATTATTCAGACTATCCTGCATCTGCCACGTTCGCAAAAGCAGACGGTGATAGTATGAAGGAATGGTACAAGGAAGGAATTTATGTAGGATACCGTTATTTTGATACCTTTGGCATCAAGCCGGCATATGAATTTGGTTATGGTCTTTCCTATACAAATTTTGATATCAATGTAAAGAATGTATCGGTAAATGAAGATAAGGTGACGGTAAAAGCAGAAGTTACAAACACCGGAAAAACTTACAGTGGAAAAGAAGTAGTACAGGTTTATTTCTCCGCACCAGACTCAAAAGATGCAGAAAAAGAATATCAGCAGCTGGCTGCCTATGGAAAGACCGATGAACTGGCACCGGGTGAAAGTCAGGTACTGACACTGACTTATGATACCGATGAGATGGCTTATTATAGTGAAGAAAAGGCATCTTACATACTTGACCCGGGAACCTACTATGTGCGTGTTGGTGATTCTTCCAGAAATACAAAAGTAGCGGCAGCGATCAAACTGAATCAGAGTGCAGTGACAGAAGTTCTGTCCAATCAGATGGAAGTTCCGGAAAGCGAAAATCTGACCGAGTGGAGCAAGGCAGGAAAAACACCATATACTTATGCGACAGAGCAGCAGGAAATGGCAGAAGCCCCGGTATTTACACTGGATGCATCCAAAGTAAAAACAGAAAATAATGTTTCTGAATATAAAGATGAAAAAGTTACTACTTACACAACAGATCCAGACTATAAGGCAGTTCAGGATTACGAAAAAGTAGAAGTTGTTACAGACAAAAAAGGTGCTACTTTAAAAGATGTTGTGGATAACAAAGTAACCATGGGCGAATTTGTGGCACAGATGAGTCTGGAAGAACTGGCAAAGCTGAACTGTGGAAGCGGCTGGGGAGTAGCAAATGAAAATGCTCCGATCGTTGGCTCCAACTCAGCAACCGTACCGGGAGCAGCAGGAGAAACGCTGACTTATGATCAGTATGGTATTCCGAGTATCGTTTTAGCAGATGGCCCTGGTGGTATCCGTGTAAAACAGAAATACGAGGCAAAAAATGTAGAAACAGGAGAAACAGCAACTTACTATCAGTACTGTACCGCATGGCCGGTAGATTTTGTTCTGGCACAGAGCTGGGATACGGATCTGCTGAAACGTATTGGTGAAGCATTTGGAAAAGAACTGGAAGAGATGAATATTACAATTCTTCTTGGACCGTCCCTGAATATCCACAGAGATCCTCTTTGCGGACGTAACTTTGAGTATTTCTCAGAAGATCCGGTCATTTCCGGTACGATGGCATCTGCAATCACACTTGGTGTGCAGGAAGAGCCGGGTGTAGGGGCATGCCTGAAACATTTCTCAGCAAATAATCAGGAAACAGACCGTTCCGGAACGGATTCCATTGTAAGCGAAAGAGCACTGAGAGAAATCTACCTGAAAGGTTTTGAAATTGCAGTAAAAGAATCCAAACCAATGTCCATCATGACATCCTACAACCAGATCAATGGCGTTCCGGCGGCAGACTCTTATGATATGAATACCAATATTGCACGCGGTGAATGGGGATTTGAAGGTCTGATCATGACCGACTGGAACGGCGGTGTATCTCACCCATCCACATCCATGCATGCAGGAAATGACCTGATCATGCCGGGCGGAGCATCCAAAGCAAACGAAATTATCATAGGTGCAGAAGATGTAAAACCGACCTTTGAAGCAAACGGACAGATTGGTTTGAAAGATGAACTGATGTATATGTTCAGTTATAAATCAGCAGCATGGGGCGATTTTGAAGTTTCAGCGGATGGAACACAGACAGCGGAAGCAAAACTGGGAGATGACTACACAGCAAGTGTAGGTGAGGATGGAAAGATTCTGGTAAACGGACAGGAAATTTACAGAGAGTATCAGGCAAATGTCTGGGCTGGAACAGGAAACTATAAAACACCGGTTACGACAGATGTGGCATCTGTAAGCGAAGATGGAAAAACCATTGTTTATAAAGGTACTTACAAAGAAAACAACAATATTTGCCTTGGTGATGTGCAGAAGAGTGCGATCAACAACCTGAAAGTCATTATGCAGTCAAGAGATATGGCAAGAATTTACGGTACAACAACAAGATCTTACACAGCACTCTGCGGTGATCTGACAAATTATCAGACAGTAAATAAATCAGAGATCACAACAGAACGTACTTTAAAAGAAAATCTGGATCAGGCAAAGAAGGATCTTGAAGAAGCAAAGAAAAATCTGGAAGAACTGCAGAAACAGAATGCAGCAAAAGATGCAGAGATTGCAAAAGCAAAAGCAGAAGTAGAAGCAGCAAAGAAAGATCTTCAGGCAGCAAAAATGGCAGCAAAGAAAGCAGCTGTGAAATCTGTAAAGAGTAAAAAAGCCGGAAAAGCAATCGTTACCGTTAAAAAAGTAGCTGGTGCAGAAGGATATCAGGTGCAGTATTCCCTGAAAAAATCCATGAAGAGTGCGAAAAATGTAAAAATCAAAAAGAACAGCATAACAATCAAAAGACTGAAAAAAGGAAAAACCTATTATGTAAGAGTAAGGGCTTTCAGTAAAGACTCCAATGGCAAACAGATCTGTACTGCATGGAGTACTGCAAAAAAAGTAACCATCAAAAAATAATACAAATCTCTTTTCATCATTCCTATATAAACACGAAATATCCCACAGATTTTTCTGTGGGATATTCTGCATCTGAAATAAATTATCCGAAGCATTCTTGAATCTTATACGATGCCGGTTGAAACAAGAAACAGGATCAGCATCACAACCGGTACAGCATAGCGGATCATAAAACAATATAGTTTTGCACGTTTGAAATGTTCGCCATTTTGTTCTACTTCATCAATGATCAGCTTAGGCCCTACAACCCAGCCGATCAGAATACTGGTCAGCAGTGAGATGAACGGCATCAGGAAGCTGTTGCTTATGTAATCCATGATATCCAGAAGCTGTGCGACGGTTCCGTTTGGAAGTTTTACTTCAAAATAAAGTACATTGTAGCCGAGGCAGATCAGCACTGCGGTAACAAGAGAATAAATTCCGATGACAGCACACATTTTCTGGCGTGACTTATGGAAAATTTCCATGCAGTTTGCGACCAGAGTTTCCATAACCGATACACAGGAAGTCAGGGCAGCAAAGCCCATCATCAGGAAGAAGGCAATGGCAATGATTCTGCCGATCGCACCCATGGATGCAAATACTTTTGGCAGCGAAATAAAGATCAGGCTCGGGCCGGAAGCCATTCCGTCTGTTCCAAGAAATACAAACACAGCCGGTATGATCATCATTCCTGCAAGAAATGCCACGCCGGTATCAAAGATTTCAATCTGATTGATCGATTTATTCAGATCGACATCATCTTTCACATAAGATCCATAAGTAACCATGATTCCCATCGAAACACTCAGGGAGAAAAATAACTGGCTCATCGCATCAAGAAGCACACCAAGAAAACGTTTCACGGTCAGCGAACTGAAATCCGGATATAAATAAACTTTAAGTCCCTGAAGTCCGGTGCGAACCGTTCCATTTGCATCGGTATACGAAAGCGTCAGAGAAAAAATTGCAATGCCAAGGATCAGCAGGATCAGTCCAGGCATAATGAAACGTGAAAATTTTTCGATTCCCTTTTCCACACCACGGTATACAACCCAGGCAGTTAAAGCCAGAAACAGCAGCATGAATACGATCGGCGAAACCTTGGAAGTGATAAAGGATGTAAAATAGCTGTCCTGTGACAGTATCGAACCATCTGAGACAAGATACGTGCAGAAATATTTTGTAATCCATCCGCCGATAACCGAATAGTAAGTCATGATCAATGCCGGAACCAGAAAAGTCAGGTATCCGAGAAATTTCCATTTTGAATTTAAAGTTCCGAAGGCTTTCAATGCATTTTGTTTTGTGTGGCGGCCGATGGCGATGTCAGTGGTCAGCAATACAAATCCAAAAGACAGCACCAGTGCAAGATAAACGATCAGAAACAGACCGCCGCCATCCTTTGCACATAGATAGGGAAAACGCCAGATATTCCCCACACCGACAGCACTGCCGGCAGCGGCGAGGACGAATCCGATCGAACCACTGAAGTTACTCTTTTTTTCTTTCATTTCATTCTTTACCTCGTTTTACTTTTTTGTTTGAACGCAGAGAAGCATTCCCCCGCTTCAAGTGTGCAGAGCACTAAGCGGATTGTGAATATCCGCTTTACATTCAAGCCGAACGCACGTGAGACTTGCAGCACATGACATATTTTTCCGCACACTTCTGTAATCAGCAGGATGTTTGTGTCAGATTTTTCTGTATTATTTTAAGAAAATATGTCGGCAAAATCAAACACACAGAATTTCCTGTAAAGAAATTTTTAAAGAAAAAGTTTCTTTACATATTACAATTTGAAGTAAAAACAGATATAATAGGAAGAAGCGGATAAAACAGATCCGAAATATATATTTTTACGAAACAACGGTACAGATACAGAAACCGAAATCGGATAAAATTCCATAAGCATATCGGGGGTTTTTTTAAAAAATCAGGCAATGAAAGGAAAAGGAAATGAGCAGCATAAATACACACGTCGGAAAAATGATCCGAAAATACCGAAAAGCAGCAAATCTGACACTGCAGCAGCTGGCAGATGCAATCCATAAAAGCCGTGCCACGATCTGCAAATACGAAAATGGTGATATCTCAATGGATATTGAAACTTTATACGAAATCAGTCAGGTTTTGCAGGTGTCTGTCCCGCAGCTGACAGACATAGGACGGCTGCAGGAAGAAGCAGATCACTCTTCTGCATACGCAGCCCGGAAAAGTCCGTTTTTCCAGGCAAAGATGTTATATTTTTATTTTTATGACGGCCGCTATAACCGTATGAAAGATGGTGTGATCAATATCCACGAAAAAGAAGAGAATGGCAGTTACCGTGCGACGCTTTCTATCTGTTCCGTATCCGGGAATGGAAGAAGCAGTGAGAGTTATTATAATGGAAGCGTTTTGTACAGTGATATGCTGATCCGATTTTCCTTTGTCAATCAGTACAATCCGCTGGAAGAAGATCTGCTTTATATTTTCAATCCGCTGGAGTTTCGAACACATACCGATGGGCTGCTTTGCGGTATCTCCAGTGCAGATCTGATGCCATGTGCATTCAAATGCCTGGTGGCACTGGAAAAACAGGAATTGAATGAAGAACTGCGGAAGCATCTGCTCTTTACCAAAACGGAGCTGCAGAGGTGGAAAAAACTGAATATGCTACTGATTGATAATTATGAGACAGAAAGCAGGCAGGTGTGATGCTATAACAGATAGAAGCGGTGTGATGCTGTAACTTTACAAGACAGGGATTGTCTGATAAACTTAAATTTAACAGAAAACCGGTGAAAATATTTGATAAGGAGAAGAAGGGTTATGAAAAAACAATGGATTGGATTTATGATAGCCGGAATGTTAGTGGCAGCAGTACCAACAAATGTTAATGCTGAGGATTGTTACCATAACTGGTCTTATTCTGCAGATTACACAAAACTTGATGATACCTATCACCAGGCAGAATATTACTGTTATTACTGCAATGCAAAAAAAACAGAAAAAGAGAAGCATACCTGGCTTTACGAAGAGATTTTAGGACAATAAGCGGGAATCCTCGGCAATTCAATTACCGAGATGAAAGTGCAGGAGTATGCATATCTGCACAATGCAAACAGTATAATAATCCTCATCCTCTGTTAAAATATAAATATAAAAAATAAATGCCGTAACCGGTATATAATAAAAACGAAAATATGTTCGGATAATTGTTGCACATTACAATTCAATATGATATACTATATGTATGAAAGAAAACCTAATACATTATAGGACTTGCGTGTGTAATATTAACTACCATATGGTATGGTCAGTGAAATACCGACGGAAGATATTAAACTCAGGAATTGAGGAATACCTAAAGGAACTGGTGCAGCAGATTGCTGAGGACAAGGGCTTTACTGTTCATTTATTTGAACGCAGAGAAGCATTCCCCCGCTTCAAGTGTGCAGAGCACTAAGCGACTGCGTTCATGAGCAAGTAGCGAAGCGGATTGTGAATGTCCGCTTTACTGTGGTGAAGGAGACCATGTCCACTGCTTTGTAACAGCTCCACCAAAGCTGTCCATAACAGCAATTGTCAAGTATCTGAAGGGGATTACCGGCAGAAAACTGTTCGAACGTTTTCCGGAAATAAGAAACCAGCTATGGAAGGGAGAGCTGTGGAACCATTCCTATTATGTGGAAACGATCGGATCTGTATCTGAGGAAAATATCCGCCGTTATATTGAACATCAGAGCAAGTCGTATTAATTCAATGTGAATTGTAAATATTCATATGCATGGCTGTCTGAAGGGGGAAGGGGAATGCTGCTGTCACACAGAACATCGGTCAATATCCGGCCGGAATATTCTAATATTATAGGGCATATGTGTTATGCAGCTTCCAAACTCTGGAATGTCTGCAACTATGAACGCCGTCGATATAAAGAATTGGAGCTGGAGAAGTATCCTGACTGGTATTATCAGAAGAAAGCGCATAAAGGAGATCTGTGGTATAGACAGCTTCCGTCCCAGACAGCGCAGGAGACCTGCAAGCAGCTGGATAAAGCCTGGAAATCATTTTATGTTCTTAAAAAGACCGTTGGGATCAAAGATCCAAATCCGCCGCGATTTAAACAGGACAATATACCGATCACTTACATGCAGATGGGAATCCAGCACGAGAAAGACTCCGATCAATTGCGACTGTCTCTGTCAAAGGATCTGAAAAGCTATATGGAAGAAACTTATGGGATTCATGAAAAATTTCTATATCTTGAAAATAAGATTTTCAGGAACATGGATCGCATAAAGCAGCTGCGGATCTATCCACCGGAAGATGGAAAATGTGACCTTATCGTTATCTATGAGGTCAAAGAACCAGAACCGATTTCCCTGAATGGCCATTATTTATCAATAGATCTTGGAATTCATAATCTGATGACCTGTTATGATTCCGGAAATGGAAGGACTTTTATTCTGGGAAGGAAATATCTTTCGCTGGAAAGATACTTTCACAAAGAAATCAGCAGAGTTCAATCAATATGGTATGCACAGCAGTCGGGAAATGACATAAAATATCCCCGATCATCGAAACATATCAAGAGGATTTACCGAAAAAAGCAGGACGCAGTAAAGGATTACCTTCATAAGGTGACCAGATGGCTTGCAGAATACTGTAGAAAAGAAGGGATAAGCTGTGTGATCATAGGAGATATCCGAAATATCCGTAAAGGAAAAGAGATAGGCCACAAGGCAAACCAGAAGTTTCACGGACTGCCGTATAATAAACTTTATATCATGTTGGAATATAAACTAAAACTGTATGGAATACCATTGATAAAACAGGAAGAAAGCTATACCAGCCAGTGCAGTCCGTTATCACCAGAAGTATCAAAAAGATATGCAGAAGCATCAAACCGAAAAGAGCGGGGCATGTATATAACGGATGGAGTAAGATATAATGCGGATGCAGTAGGAGCATTTAATATCCTGCGAAAATATCTTTCCGTATCCGGAAAACAGAAAGAACTGTCCGTAACCGGACTAAAAAATCCAGAAATAATAAAAGTAGCTGTATAGCCGAAAGGCAAGCAGTATTGGTGTCATGGACGCACCCTGAAAAAAGGCGGTATCCCGCCAGATTTCAGATGCTCTGGTAACTTAGTTACCGAGTAGTTCACTAACAGCAGCCAGCTGTCTTCTTGGAATGTATGACAAAAATCCATTTACCTTTGCATTAAATGTTATTACTCCGGTTGTACTGACTGCTTTAGGACTGATCCTTCCTGAGATCGCAAAGAGGGAGCAGAAAAATTAGTTTACTTGTTTAACGCGTTATGGTAAAATAACCAACAACAGATGTTGGTATTAATGTTTATGACAGTGATTAGTACATTTATTTACGAAACAATTTTTAGGGACTTACAGAGTATTATGGGAAAGCTTGATTATCGGACTTTAAGGGAAAATGTAGCAGACGAGATAAGGATGAAGATCTTAAACGGTGACATGAAACCGGGAGATAAGATCATAGAGCAGGAACTGGCATCGGAATTTGGAATCAGCCGTGGCCCGGTGCGGGAAGCACTGCGTCAGCTGGAGCAGGAAGGTATGGTGGAATATTCCAGAAATGTGGGCTGCTCAGTAAAGCATATAGGCATGGATGATGTTTATGAGATATACTACATGCGTGCCAACTATGAAATGATGGCAGTAAGACTGTATAATGCTCCTTTTCCCCGGGAAACCATTGAGAAAATGGAACAGGTTTTAGAGCAGATGAAGCAGCTTCATAAAGAAGAATACCGAAAGGTATTTGAACTGGATAATGAGTTCCATGAAGCGATCCTGGATCTTGTAAGCTTTATGCGCCTTAAAAAAGCCTGGGAAGACTTAAACTACGGAAATATTGTAATGGGATATAATATGGCAGTGGACAGTGATCAGGTTATCAAAAGGCAGTATCTCATCCACGAAAAACTGTTAAGTGCCTGTAAAACAGGTACTACCGCCCAGGTGGAACAGGCTATTGCAGATCATTATCTTGGGGGCGTGGAGAAGCTGATACAGAAAGTGGACAAAAAGCACTAAAAGTAAATAAAGACATATAACGCATTAAAAAAGCAGTGAAACCGGAAAGAACAATATGGTTTTACTGCTTTTTACGTTGATAGAAAAATGAAATCCAGCACTGCAAATGGTGACAATTAATATAGATTCTGTTATAATTTTTTGAGTAAGGGGTGGAAAACTGAATTGTCTGTTTGGGCGAGGAAAATAGTGATCATGAAAAAAAGCAATGTGTGGAAAAAAACAGAATGGGCCGGTTTGATCTGTATATTTTTTATCCTGATGGTTTTGATACATATGTTATGGAATTCAGGGGCAGATGGAGAAATGGCAGATATCCGTTCTGTCAGCAGTGGCTGGTATCAGGTAGTAGATGGAAAAGAAGAGGCCCTTGATCTTCCTGCCATGGTTAAGGCAGATCAGGATGGAAAGATCATGCTTTATAATAATACACTGACTCCGGAAGATAAAAATAAGGTCCTGTCAATAAACGGTCTTCAGGATCAGCCGGAAGTGTGGATGGGAAAACAGTGTCTGTTCCGGTATGAAGAAAACGATTTTTTAAAGAATGACCAGATGAAGGGAAAAATGTGGGCAGATGTGTGGCTGGCAGAAGATACAGGAAAAGAGCCGGTCTGCCTTGTTTATGAAAGCAATAACAGAGCCTCCCTTTATATACAGGCACCTGTTTTAGGAAGCTTTCCGGCAGTTTCACAAAAGCATTTCCAGGAATCTGTATTTTCATTTCTCATGATCCTTGGAATGTGGGGAACGGGAATTGTTTCTGCTATTGTTTTCTGGTATATGAAAGCCCATCATATTGTTGAAAAGCGTTTTCTGGATGCATCATTGTTTATGTTCATCTGTGGCTTGTGGTGTTACCTGGACTCAGGTTTTTATCAGATGTACGGAGAGCATGGCGCTGTTGGGATGGTTCTTTCTTTTTATGCATTTATTCTTATGTCAGTTCCAATGCTCTGGTTTGTGCAGAATACAATAAGTGAGAAAGTACGGTGGGTTCCGCAGGTATGGATCTTCCTTCTTTATGGAAATGCCATTTTACAGGGAATACTCAATATCCTGTTTCATATCCCATTTGTGCATATGCTGTTTTTAACACACATTATGCTGTTTTCCGGGGTTATATCCATGATCTGTCTTCTGTGGAAAGAATACAAAAGAAATGAAGCGGAAGAAATTCTGTTTTGTCTGTTGGCATTTGCCACATTGGGAGTCAGCGGTATGACAGCCCTTATTTTGTACTGGGTATATTCAATCTACTGGTATGATATGGTCTTTCCCATGGTCAAATGAATTACCGGAAGGATTTCGAACCAAAAAGATACTGGTATGACATGGTCTTTCAGGCAGGAATCTTTTTGTATACATCAATCCTGTTCTGGCATTTGCTGCAAAAAACATCCAGGGACAGTCAGTTCAGGATGGAGCAGCTGGTTTATGAAAAAATGTCAATGGAAGACAGAATGACTGGATTAAAAAACAGGAAAGCATTTGAAAAATACATAAAGGAGATCCAGGAAGGAAAGATCCGGCTTGAGAATGCACTGCTTTTATTTATCGAGATAACAGGACTGAAACAGATCAACGATGTCTACGGAATGAAAACAGGAGATGAATCAGTGATCCAGACAGCCCGGTGTATCCAAAAGGCAGCAGATAGTGACCAGAGGCATAAGATAGAAAGTTTCCGCATTGGCGGTACGGAGTTTGCTGTGATCGTAATGAATCCCCAGATACAGCCGCAGGAGCTGGAATGCCTCTTTGAAAATGAAGTGAAAAAGGAAACGGAAAACAGGTATTATATTTCTTTACAATTCGGATATGGTTATCTGAAAAATGAGGATGGGACACGAAATACAGTAAGTGACTGGAAACGTCAGGCAGATCACATGCTGCAAAAAACAAAGGGGGCTATTTATGATGATGTATAATGCAGATTTTCTGATCGCAGCAGTGGTCATATTGCTGTTGGGTTTGAGAAATTTCCTGGATCAGAAAAGGGCAGAGGATTTAAATAGCAGGGTATTTCTTTTCTTTGCAGTTATTGGGATCCTGGATGTGATCGCTGAATTAGTAAGCAATTATTATATAACTTCAGGAGATGGGGATTTTGGCCTGGCGGCAGTGGTGACTACAACTATTTTTTATCTGTTTCAGGCATTGCTTCCATATGCGCTTCTTTGTTATATTATGACATTGCATGATAATAAGCTTATTTCGGTGAAGAAGATGCTGCTGGCGGGTCTTGCAACTATTTTACTGGCCAGTATTGTGCTTACCAATCCCTTTACTGAAAAACTGTTTTATTTTGATGTATCAGCCGGATATGTGGAAGGACCATGGTATAGACTGATGTATTACAGCGCCCTTTTCCATCTGGCAGTGATTTTGATCCTTGTTACCTCATGGAGAAAAGAATTTGGCCCTCAGAAAACAAAGGTGATCCTGGATATCCTGATCCTGTGCGGATGCGGGGTAGTGATCCAGCTTTTGCATTACCCTCTGCTGATGACAGGTTTTGGCATGAGTCTTGGAATACTGGCTCTGTTTCTTACTATCAATAATCCAAATGCGAACCGGGACAGCCTTACAGGAGTATATAATCACCTTTACCTTACCAGAAGGAGCGATGAACTGATCGCAGCAGGAAAATCCTTCCATATCATCACAATATACCTTTACCAGCTAAAGCATATCAATAAAGTTGCCGGAGTTGAAGGCGGTGATTATATTCTGCAGCTTACAGCAAAAAAACTGGAAGAACTGTGTGGAAGCCGGGTTTTCCGTATTACGGGAAAACGTTTTTTAGTTCTGACTATGTCATTGCAGGAGTATGAGTATTATATTACCCAGATAAAGAAGATGTTTGAAACAGATATGCAGTTGGATGCAGACAGTAGTAAACCTGCAACGCCTGTGATCCTCAGTGGGATCGTCCATGGGCAAAAGCTTGGCACCAGCGGGCTGATGTTGGAATATGCAGAGTATCTGGAATCATTATCTATGCAAAATGGCATGATAGAGGTGATACAGGATGATCAGCAGACCATGGATGGCTTTTTATATAATAAAAAAGTAGAGCAGTATCTGCACACGGCTATTGCCCAGGATCTTTTTGAAGTATATTATCAGCCGGTTTATTCTACAGAGAAAAATGATTTTGTTACACTGGAAGCATTAAGCCGTCTGCATCATCCGGAGTTAGGCTGGATCGCACCGGATGTCTTTATACAGATTGCAGAAAAAATCATATGATCGAACAGATCACAGATCTGCAATTTAAACGCGTCTGCATGTTTATAAATGAACACCGGGATCTGATGAAGAAGCTCTTTAATATAAAAGTAAATTTGTCTTCCCTGGATCTGATGCGCAGTGACTGCAGCAGCCATTTTATCCGTATGATGGATGATATGGATATCCACCATGACTGGATACAGTTTGAGATCACAGAAACGGTTGCTACAGAATACAACGCAGGATTAGGAATGGTAATAGATGGGTTTATGGCTGCCGGGGTCAGACTGTGTCTGGCATTGGTTTGTGTCTGGATGATTTTGGTTCTGGATATGCAAACCTGAATACAGTCATGAGACTGCCATTTTCTGCCATCAAGATAGACAGAACCCTTCTTTTTGATATATGTAATGATAAAAAACGTGCCATGTTTTATCAGAGTATTGTTGAAACCTTCCACCGGATGGGTTACAGCATAGTTTCAGAAGGAGTAGAGACAGAAGAGGAAATGAGTCTGTTAAGCAGCTGAGGTGTAGATATGATCCAGGGATATTATTTTTCCAGACCACTTCCAGTGGATGAGCTGCTTAAACTGCTGAACATGTGATGTTTTTCCTTTTCCGCATACATACGCTGGTCTGCAAGGATACGGATCTCATTAGCAGTAGATGCATCATTGGGATAGGCGGCATATCCGCAGCTGGAACCAACATACAGAGTTTTTCCATCAATATCAAAAGGAGCGCAGAGCCGGTTTTGTATCTGTTCCTTGATCCTGAAGCAGAGACTTTCATCAAATTCAGTACACACTACCAGGCTGAATTCATCACCGCCGATGCGGAAGGCATAGTCATTGCTGCGGATACAGGACTGAAGACGGTTGGCAGCTTCTTTTAAAAGCTTATCTCCCATGTCATGACCATAGGTGTCATTAACAGATTTAAAATGGTCCAGATCCAGATAGAAAAGTATGAAAGGGAGCTTTTGAAGTTCCTTTTTATGCAGTATGGAGTTAAAATAGCGCTCATTATATAAACCAGTAAGGCCGTCGGTGTTGGCAAGGTTTTCTAACTCATGCTTCTGACCGATATCCTGGGCGATAAGCATAACTTTTTCCAGTTCATGTTCAGAATCCCATTCAACAGGGACAACATGCATGACCAGGTATGTATCAATGGAACGGTTGTAGTATTCAATTTTAAAGATATCATCCTCTTTTTTCAGTACACAGCGCAGATAATCTGGTGTAAGGAGATGGTTCATCTTTTTATTTTCTGTATCAGTCATCACCAGATACTGACGGGAAATATTTTTAACCAGATCATCATAGTATCCGGTTTCTGGATATATGGGATGCTTCAGCAGGTTTTCGTGATATTCATAGCGGTTGTTTTTTAAATCTCCTACAGCAAAGCGGTCAACGATCCTTCCAAGTCCTGAAAACATCTGTTCCGTAAGCTCTTTGCGCTTTAGCAGGATCATTTGCTCATGTTCTTTCATGCGCAGCCTGGAATCCATCAGGACAAAAACAGTACCTATAAGAAGCAGGGCGATACATCCGTTCAGAATCAGGATCAGGACAATGGTAATGAACTGTATACGGCGCATACTGGCATCCACAACATCATTATGGATAATGCCCACTATGGTCCAGTCATTGATCCCGGTGGGCTCGTATACCAGATAATAAGTTTTTTTGTTATAACGGCACTGGAGACTTCCGGTAGAAACATTCTTAATATTCTTTTTCAGGTCAGTTATCTCAGTTTCTGTCATATCCGTATAGTTATTTAAAAAATCAAAGAGATTAGATATGTGCTGGAGAAATTCTGTTTTGGGTTCAAGGGAAAGGAGGACATTGCCATCAGATGTAAGGATGTAGCAGTCACTTTGTCCCTGATAAATATTACCTGCGATCAGCTTTTCCACCACATCATTATTATAGCTGACAGCAAGTCCGGAATAGGTTATGCCATTTATGGTATATGGAACATCCATGGGAAGTGCAAATACGATCCGGCGGTTGGAATCACTTGCAATATAGCTGGAAATAACAGGCTGGCCGGTTGCATACATATCCAGAAAAATCCCCTGTATATTTGGGGCATTTCCGTCCCGTCCTGCAGCAGTTATAAAATCACAGTTCTCATTAAACATATAAAAATCCTGATATTGCCAGGCATCCTTGCGTCTGGCAAATTCATACCAGAGAGTTTTCATATTTTCGGCATCATCCAGGTATTGCAAATTATTGCTCCAGTCAGAAAGCGCATTCCAGTTGTGCTGGACAAACATAGTAAAGGTTTTGTCTACCTGCTCATAAGTAGACAGCAGATGCTGGGAATTTTCCTCATAGATACTTTTTTGGATAAAATTGTTGTAAACAATGCTCACGAAAAGAAAAAGGAATGCCAAAACGGCTCCGGCCAGTATAAACAGTTTTGGTGTTTTATTCATAAATACGGGAGCCTCCTTTAGTGTTGAATGTTCTCTCGGAATCTTTCTGTGCCTGATTT
>OLRP01000065.1_pt1 | contig 74862 bp, 75 predicted proteins | sample 1672401 | NCBI WGS metagenome assembly OLRP01 (sample SAMEA3136682, study PRJEB25190) | human gut metagenome | reverse complement strand
CCCGCCGCTTAGTGCTCTGCGCACTTGAAGCGGGGGAATGCTTATCTGCGTTCAACTGGTTTAAAATAGAAGTTCCAATCGTATCTTCCGGCATTTTCACGCCAAAGTTTTCTGCAACAGAAGCTCCGATCACCGCAAAAGTATCCTGATTTTCGATTGCTCCGCCCTCTTCCATTTTCTTAGAATAAGCAACAAACGGCACATACTCTCTCGTATGGTCTGTTCCCGTGTATGTCGGATCATTTCCGTGGTCTGCGGTCAGAATCAACAGGTCATCCTCTTTCATTTCGTTTAATAAATTTCCAAGTCCTTCATCAAACTTTTCAATTTCATGTCCGTATCCTTCCGGATTTCTCCTATGCCCCCACAATGCGTCAAAGTCTACTAAATTTACAAAACAAAGTCCATGAAACTCTTCTTTACAGATTTCCACTGTCTGCTGCATGCCATGTACCGAACTTTCAGAATGATAGCTTTTTGTAATGCCTTCTCCACAGAAGATATCATTGATTTTTCCGACACCGATAACGTCAAATCCTGCATCTTTTAAAGCATTTAATGCGGTTTTTCCTGTTGGCTTTAAAGCATAATCATGACGATTACTGGTTCGTTTAAATTCGCCTTTTTTCTTTCCGACATAAGGTCTGGCAATGACTCTTCCGACTCTCCACTCATCCTTTAAGGTCAACTCCCTGGCAATTTCACAGCAATGATATAAATTCTGTAAATCAAAAGTTTCTTCATTTCCGCAAATCTGCAAGACAGAGTCTGCCGAAGTATATACAATCATTGCTCCTGTATTGATTTCTTCTTCTCCAAGTTCCTCGATGATTTCCGTTCCACTTGCACTCTTATTTCCAATGACACGCTTGTGGCATCTTTTTTCGAGTTCATCGATTAATTCCTTTGGAAATCCTGTTTCCGTAAAAGTTTTAAACGGTTTCGGAGTATAAATTCCCATCATTTCCCAGTGTCCGGTCATCGTATCTTTTCCATTGCTGGCTTCTCCAATCCGCATATAGCGTCCGATTGGTTTCCCAACACCTTCCATCTTACCACCCTTATGCAGATTTAACATTCCGAGTTTCTGGAGATTTGGAATATTCAATGTTCCCATCTTATCTAAGATATGCCCGAAGGTATCTACACCTTTATCTCCAAATTTTTCAGAATCCGGCATTGCACCGATTCCAAGTGAATCCAATACAATCACAAATACTCTCTTATAAGTTTCCATAACAATTCCTTTCTGTCTGCTCCGACACAAAACTATGCTAATCTGGCATATAATTTTTTACTATTTGTTATGCCAGATTGGCCGGTCCAAATCCCAGCGGAAGAAGTTCTTTTAACGTAAAGACATCATATTTGTCCTTGCCGACTGCCAGAATAATCTGAAATGTTTCAGGGTTGCAAAATTCCATCATAACCTGTCTGCACACACCACACGGCGCTGCATATTCAGTGAGCACCCCATCTTTTCCACCTACGATGCAGATTGCCTGAAATTCCTTTACTCCTTCACTGACTGCTTTAAAAAAGGCAGTGCGCTCTGCACAGTTTGTTGCGGTGTAACCGGCATTTTCGATGTTACATCCTGTGTAATAAGTTCCGTTTTTTGCCAGAAGTGCCGCTCCTACATGAAAGTTTGAGTATGGCGCATAGGAGTAATCTAACTGCCTGACTGCCAAATCAATCATTTCTTCAATCTGTTTTTTGTCCATGATTTTTTCCTGCCTTTCGTTTTTCCTATACTCTTGTAGTCTTTCCTACATTTTATTTTGCAAGAAATTTTCTGCGTCTTTGATGCCTTAACAGTTAATCTTACTGATTCTCTTTATCTGCATGAATCATTTCACGTATTGCCTGTACTGCCACCTGAATTGCTTTATCGGTATCATGTACCACCGGATTTTCCAATCCTAATTTTTCTCTCTCCTGATTTGCCATAACTAAGAAGCAAGAGCCCACTCGCACTTTTAAGTAACTTGCAACTACGAAAAGTGCTGCGGATTCCATCTCAGAAGCCAGACATCCTAAACGTTTCCATGCTTCCCATTTGTTCATCAGTTCATAGCTGACCGGTTTTGTCTCCGGCTCATGCTGTCCGTAAAATGCATCCTTACACTGTACCACGCCTGTATGGAACTCGCAGCCTTCTTTTTTTGCTCCTTCTACCAATGCGTTGATAACAGTTAAATCTGCGACTGCCGGAAATTCGATTGGAGCATATTCTTTACTTGTTCCTTCCATACGGATTGCACCAGTTGCAATGACAACATCACCGCTCTTTACTTCTGTCTGCATCCCGCCACAAGTTCCGATTCGGACAAAGGTATCTGCTCCACAGCGGTATAATTCTTCCATTGCGATAGAGGCTGACGGTCCACCGATACCAGTGGAAGTTACACTTACTTTTACTCCATCTAATGTTCCGGTATAAGTTACATACTCTCTGTTGTCAGCTACAAGAATCGGATTATCAAAATACTGTGCAATTTTTTTACAGCGCTTTGGGTCACCCGGCAGAATCACGTAACGTCCAACTTCGCCTTCTCCTACCTGAATATGATACTGTTTGCTTGCGTCCTCTGAATAATTTTTCATACGAAAACCCTCACTTTCATTTTTAATCCTGCTCTTTCTATCTCTTATCTTTCATTAACTCCTAAAACCAAGCTTTAACAGCCTCGTCAATTCTCATTGTAAAATTCGTTGTTGCTATATTAGCACCCTTTTCTACCATCAGATTATACTTTTGCAATATTTTTGTCAATGCATTATATTTGCATTGCACATCTTTAAATTTTTAACCAAATTAAGCAAGTTTCCAGCTACTTTTCCTATTTGGTACTTTTTTGGTACTTTCCTTGATTTTTTTATCTTCTCATGCTATACTAACAACCGCTGAAACCCCTGTTAACCAAGGTCTTTCGGGTTTTAGTAATCGTGTGTTCGTGACCTTCCACACGTAAAACAAAACTACAGGAGAAAAATATTATGAAAAATCAAAACTCAAAAGTGCTTTTCTTAGCACAGGCTGCCATGATTGCAGCTATCTATGTCGTACTGACTGTCCTTGGTGCTTCTCTCGCATTTGGCGAAGTACAGATTCGTTTTGCAGAAGCCCTCACTATCCTTCCGGTCTTTACTCCGGCGGCAATTCCAGGTTTATTTATCGGATGCCTTCTCGGAAATATTTTAGGCGGTGCGATTCTTCCGGATATTATCTTTGGAAGCATTGCAACTTTAATCGGAGCCGTTTTTACACGCATGCTTAGAAATAAAAGCAAATATCTTGCTCCGCTTCCACCAGTTGTTGCAAATACCATCATCGTACCATTCGTATTAAAATATGCTTATGCCGTACCACTTCCGATTCCATTTATGATGCTGACAGTCGGAGTTGGCGAAGTCATTTCCGCAGGTGTGATTGGACTGATTTTATACGAAGCACTTTATAAATATAAAACCGTCCTTTTTAAATCTATTGCTTAAATCTATTGCATAACAACAAATTCAAAAAAACCACTGCTGAACAGTTCAAAACTGTGTTGCAGTGGTTTTTTTGTTCAAATATTCATTACGACTGGGCAGTTACAAGCCCACTACCTTTAGGTGGTGGGTAGTTGACAATGACGCAGAGTCTGCACGCTTAAGTGAAAAAGTTTTGCCATTTCACCAATCCGAAAGAGTTTCTTGTTATCCATTTTGTACTGCCACCAGTCGTTTTGTTTTCTTAAACCACAAAAATGCTCCAATGCAGATAAAAACAGAGCCTAAAGAACCAAAGGCTGTTGCAAGTCCCCTCGGAAACAGAGTTGCCGGAAGTTAAATTGTTTTCCATAACTGACAACTCCTTTCACCAAAAACATTAAACCCTACATCTATTGTAGAGTCAATATTTTTTCATGCACCTGCTGTTTTGTAAATTTCTTTTCTTGTGTATAAGTAAGCTACATTTTATGACTCTCCGCTTTTTTAATTTAACTTTTCATACCACTTCTCCGTCTGACCATCTTCTTTACTGTTAATAAAAATCGTATATTTATCTGTCTTAATTTCGATAATTGGCGTTTCTTTTAACCAGACATACATCCGACACGCTCCGCTCTTGCTTCCACGGAATTTTCCAAGCCACTGATTTCCATCTGCCGAGCCATTTGTGCGGACAAATTTTTCATCCGGTAGTTTTTCAATTAATTTTATCTCTTCTATTTCATCTTTATCAAATTCTGCCCCTGTATATCCTGAAGTAATTTTTACATGTTCGGCATCTATTTTTAGACGCACCGGAGTAAAATCCATCCTCACAAACATCACGCACATCCAGATAAATAATGACAACGTTCCAATTGTAATCACTGCCAGGAAAATTTTTCCACCTTTTCTTCCGATATTAAGACTGTAATTAGTACTGGAATAGCGATCCTGCACCCAGAAATGGGGATCTTCCGGATTCTCATACCAGCCTTTTCTCCAATAATAATCTTCATCTGGCACAGAAGCCTCTGCTAAACCTGCCGGATTTTGACCCCAGCCATTTTTTATTTTTATCTCATATAATTTTCTATGCGCCGAATACAGGATTTTCATAGAACCAAAAATAAACTCAAAAAACCAGATACTCCAGACAATCATCAAAATTGAGGTATACCAAAAGCCAAGAGGGCAGACCACACAGCCAAGCATTAAATTTAAAATATAAAAGTATCTGCTGTTTCTTTTATATTTCTGAGTCAGTTCTACAACTTCTGGTTGAGAAATTACTTCTTTTGGAAGATGTATTCCAAGTATCATTCCGCTTTGATACTTTGTTTTTCCACCATAAACTGCTGCCACAATTGCAACCATGATAAGGTCCGTAACCAGCATAATACCTACCAAAATCATCTAAAAACCCCCTTTTGCTTTTAATAATTCTAGTATATCTTATTTCTTAAGTAATGCAAATGAAAATTTCTTTACAAATAAAATCTGGAAAAAAAAGAAAATCTGGGTATAATAAAAACGTAACCTATATTATATCAATTTAAATCTAAAGGGGAAATCTATATGCCAGGAAATATACAAAATTTAATTAAACAATATGTAAATGAAATAAAGCAGATATACGGCACACATTTACGCCAAATTATTTTATATGGTTCTTACGCCAGAGGTGATTTTAGACCTGACTCAGATATTGATATTATGATTTTATTAGATTTATCAGATTTGGAACTTAAAGCATACAGTCAAAAACTCTCCTATATGACGTATGATTTTAATATGGATTATAATATTGATATAAAGCCAATTGCTAAAAGTGAAGCTCATTTTAACAAATGGATTGTAAATTATCCATTTTATTCTAATATTCATAGAGAAGGAGTCATTTTATATGGAGCAGCATAAGCAAATACCGCCAGATACATGAAAATATCTGGCGGTGTCATAATTTATTTCAATACTCGAACCTTCTGAATCTTTCCATTCAGTGTATCTCCTAATCCATAAACCACATGACTTAAGACATACTGTCCATCATTGACAAAAATTTCAATTAAATTTTCTTCCACAAAAATATCCAGTTTTGCAGATTTCCCTACTTTCGGGGTCTGATTTTCCACATGATATCCTTCCATATCTGCAAATACACGTTCACGATTTCCTACAACTTTTCCATCTTCCAGACAAATTTCGTATCCACCGATTTCTAATTCTTCTCCTTCTGATAAAATCGTTGTTATCCAAAGTGGCTGTTTTTCTTTTAATTTTAATACCGCTTTGGTTAAATCTATTTCTTCAAAGTTTTCTTTTACATTCGGATGCACATCAAATGTAACCTGTCCATTTTTGATTCCAACTACTCGTGGAAGGCACATCATTCCAGTCCACTGTGTTCCATCTTTTGATTCTACCGGTTTTGGCATACGCATCCATGCAATCATCACTCTTCTTCCATCTTTATCCAGATTGCTCTGTGGCGCATAAAAATCACCGCCATAGTCCACCATCTGATACTCATCCGGTAAACTTAACTCCCCGGTTTTGACATCAAATTTTGCCAATGTACAGACAGACTGATTCGCATACTCCAAACCATCATTTTGAATTCCCATTGGAGAACCGACAAAAACATACTGCTCACGAATTTTAAATAAATCCGGACACTCCATCGTATGACCATAAGTCTCTTTCCGACACTGAGATTTATAATTCCAGTTTTCTCCATCTTCACTTTCAAAAATCAAAACTCTTGCCTGTTTTCCATGATAGGTGCTTCCAAGTACCATATAATACTTCTCGTCCTCTTTCCAGACCTTTGGGTCTCTGGTATCTCTGGCATCTGCAATTTCTTCATCCCGAATGACCGGAATAATCTGTTTTTTTCCGTTCCAGTTATCAAACTTTTCTCCGTCTTCTGAAATCAGCATTGCCTGACTTGTCTCAAACTGGTCATTTTTAGAAAGATGAATATTTTCTTCATCCTGTTCCAAATAGCGTACTGCTGAATAATAGAAATAAAGTTTCTCATCTTTTTCAATTGCACTTCCAGAAAAAACACCATTTCTGTCATAAGATTTTGTCGGAAATAATGCAATTTTCTTATGTTCCCAATGCACTAAATCTTCACTTACTGCGTGACCCCAGTGCATTGTTCCCCATATTGGAGCATAAGGAAAATGCTGGTAAAATAAATGATACTTTCCTTTGTAATAAATAAAACCATTCGGGTCATTTATCCAGTTGACTGGGGATTTTAAATGTAATACGTCCTGTTTCATAAATTTTTGCCTTTCTACTATCTCTTCTTATTTTTTGTTATTTTCGTCACTTTTTCCAGTAAAGCGGACATTCGCAATCCGCTTCGCTACTTTCTCATGAACGCAGTCGCTTTGCGATCTGTCAGCGGGAGCTTTCAACTCCCATTGACATAAGCATCCCTCTCACCCGCCGCTTAGTGCTCCGCGCACTTGAAGCGGGGGAATGCTTATCTGCGTTCAAAGTAACCGGTTACTCTATAACTTGATATTAACTACTTACGTTACAAAAGTCAATAAAAATAAACAATAAAATGCCGAGGCGTTCCGCCCCGACATTTAAAGCATTTCATCTTTTATTTTTACTTATTAAAATCCAATTCCAAGTCCAATTAAATGCATAATCAGGGCACAAATCCATGCCACTGCACATTGCCAGAATACAACTCCAAGCGCCCATTTTCCACCAAGTTCACGACGAATAGACGCAATTGCCGCTACACATGGCGTATACAGCAGACTAAATACCAGAAGAGACGCTGCGGAAAGTGGAGAAAGTGCCCCCTCAATTCCGCTGGCAAAAAGCACCTCTAAGGTTGATACCACACTTTCTTTTGCCATAAATCCACTGATTAATGCAGTACAGATTTTCCAGTCTCCAAGACCAACCGGTTTGAAAATCGGAACCAAAAATCCTGCTACCATAGCAAGTATACTGTCTGCGGAATCTTTTACCATATTTAAATGTAAATCGAAACTCTGCAAGAACCAAACTACAATTGTTGCAAGCAGAATAACCGAAAATGCTCTTTGTAAGAAATCTTTCGCTTTTTCCCATAAAAGCTGTCCCACATTCTTTGCTCCCGGCAGACGATAGTTTGGAAGCTCCATTACAAACGGTACCGGTTCGCCTTTAAATAACGTATTTTTATAAAGACAGGCAGCCAGAATTCCAACCAAAATGCCAAGCAAGTATAAACCTGCCATAATGAGTCCGCCCTGTTTTGGGAAAAATACACTTACAAAAAATGCATAAATCGGGAGTTTTGCCGTACAGCTCATAAATGGTGTTAAAAGAATCGTCATTTTACGGTCCCGTTCACTTGTCAATGTTCTCGTTGCCATAACTGCCGGAACGGTACATCCGAAACCGATTAGCATTGGCACGATACTTCGTCCGGAAAGACCGATTTTCCTTAACAACTTATCCATAACAAAAGCAACACGTGCAATGTATCCGCTGTCCTCCATCAAAGATAAAAAGAAAAATAAAGTTACAATAATCGGAAGGAAACTTAATACACTTCCAACACCGTTAAAAATGCCATCTATTACAAGGCTATGCACTGCACTGTTTACATGCGCCGCAGTCATTGCTGAGCCCACTGCTTCTGAAATCTTATCAATGCCAAATTCCAAAATGCCCTGAAGCCATGCTCCGATTACATTAAAGGTCAGATAGAAGACTAATACCATAATTCCGATAAAGCATGGAATTGCAGTATATTTTCCGGTCAGAATTTTATCAATCTTTTCACTTCGAATACGTTCTTTGCTCTCTTTTGGTTTTACAACTGTCTTCTCACACAGTCGTTCAATAAAATCAAACCGCATATCTGCAATTGCCGCACTTCGATCGAGTCCTCGCTCGGTCTCCATCTGCTGTACAATATGTTCGAGCATTTCCATTTCATTTTCATCTAATTTCAGCTGTTCCAGAATCAGATTGTCACCTTCGATTGCTTTTGTTGCAGCAAATCGTACTGGAATTTCGGCTTTTTGTGCATGGTCCTCAATTAAATGAATCACCGCATGAATACAACGGTGCACTGCACCATCATGGTCATTTTTATCACAAAAATCCTGACGAAGCGGACGTTCCTGATACTTTGCAATATGAATCGCATGTTCGACTAATTCACTGACCCCTTCATTTTTTGCTGCCGAAATCGGAATGACCGGAACTCCAAGCAGAGCTTCCATTTCATTTACATCAATGGAACCCTGATTTCCAAGAACTTCATCCATCATATTTAAGGCAACGACCATCGGCACATCCATCTCAAGTAACTGCATCGTTAAATACAGATTTCTATGGATATTTGTCGCATCCACAATGTTAATAATTGCTTTCGGCTTTTCATTTAATACAAAATTTCGTGAAACAATTTCCTCACTGCTATATGGAGACATCGAGTAAATTCCAGGAAGGTCTGTCACATCTGTATTGGAATACCCCTTAATTGAACCATCTTTTCTATCAACCGTAACTCCCGGGAAATTTCCAACATGCTGATTCGAACCGGTCAACTGATTAAATAAAGTTGTTTTTCCACAGTTCTGATTTCCTACTAATGCATAGGTCAATGTAGTTCCTTCCGGAAGAGGATTTTCGCTTTCTTTAGAATGATACTTTCCATCTTCACCAAGCCCCGGATGTTCAGATGGTTTTAAATACTCTTTTCCTTCGTGTGCACGGCTTCTCTTTTTAATCGGCTCAATCTCAATCTGGTCTGCCTCCGCCAGACGAAGTGTCAGTTCATATCCATGAATCTGAAGTTCCATCGGGTCGCCCATCGGTGCAAGTTTTACAACTGTGACTTCTGCCCCCGGAATCATTCCCATATCAAGAAAATGCTGACGAAGTGCTCCCGAACCACCAACGGTTTTGATGGTAGCACTCTTTCCGATTTCAAGTTCTTTGAGTGTCATTCTCTAATCTCCCTTCTCTTATGTTTTCTATTCTTTTATCATTTTAGAATTATCTTCTAGTAGAAGATATTTTGGATTTTTTAACAGGCTTTTTCAGCCTGTTTTATTTATTAAACCATTGTTTTTCCAAACCGCAATACTTTCTCAGAAAGTTTAAGAAACTGCTCTCCATCTGTCTCACCCAGCTGTTCCATCAATACTCTATGATTCGCAACCATATCTGCATATAATTCTCTGCTGTAGTTTTCGCCACTTTTTGTAAGGCAAACTTCATATTTTCTTTTATCTTCCCTTTGCTGAACTCTTAGAATATACCCTTTTCTTTCCAGCTCTTTTAAAATATTTGCAATTCTTCCGGTCGACATCTGCAGTTCATTTGTCAAATCTCCAACCAGAATATGGTCATTCTCCTTATATAGATAAACCAGAATCCGGTCTTGTCCAAACGCTGATGCCTTATCCAAAAACGCTGAAATTTCTTTTGAATACTTGAGCTGCATATCGGTAAATTCCAATGCAAGTACATCCAAAGACATCCGCGTGTTCCTCCTGTTTCCTCTTCTACCTAAAGATAGTTTATTCTAACTGATAGAATTTGTCAAGAGTGTTAAAAAAGATTACCAGGTTTTCATCTGCTAATCTTTTTTACATATTATTTTTACTACCTATAACTCACCTCACTTATTAACTCTCCCTGACTTCGTATCCACATTTTAATTCCATCTCCAAACACTTCTGCCTCAATTATCGCCCCATCTTCATTTTCCTGTAAGACTCTGGCTGTTGGAATCCGATCCAATACTTCTTCAACAGATTTGCCATTGTATTTAAATCTTATTTTCTGAAGTGGACCATTTTGCATAAATTGAACTCTCTTACGAAATTCTCCTTCTTCAAATCGTTCTGCATAAGGAACCTGAAATCTTTCCTCTAATACTTTCAAATTTTTTATTTTATCCAAACGGTAAATTACTAAAAGAGAATCCTCAACACGTTTAAATTTCTCTCTTTCCAGCTCTGGAGTTGCAAATGAAATCATATAAAAATAATATTCAGAAAATAAAATAGCCGCCGGTTTCACCTTTCGTATTATCGTTTTTTCATTCTTCGTTTTCTCATACTCAATTTCTATATAATGCTGGTCATGAATTGCTTGTCCAATTTCCCACATATTATCAACAAAAATGACTTTATGTCGTGGTTCTACATAATGAAATTCCTCATTAGAAATTAATTCTGTAATTAATTTTTGGTCCTCTAATGGAATACAAGTTTTTATCAGCTTGCTTAAAATCTCGGACATCTCTTTTTGGGTTAAACAACGGCTTGCTAACAGAATTTTACAGATCACAAACATTTCTTTACTATTTAATTTTTTATCATAAATATGCTCTAAATAATAACCTTTTCTTTTATAATCATATAAAACATTATTATAAACACTTTCCTCATTATCTGTTTTTGCCAGATAACTGCGTATATTATCTATATCTCTTTGAATACTCCTGTTTACTACCCCATACTTTTCTGCTTCTTTCTGCTTATTTACAGTTATTCCATCCAGCAGTTTTGTATAAATTCCTAAAACTCTTTCTACTTTCTCTTTATCTCTTATCTCTTTTTCCATTTAACGTTCCTCCTCTTAATAATTCTCTCTGGATTTGTTAAAATGTTTTTGGTATATTTTTTATAGATATATTCGCAAGTAAATTTTCTTTGTTATTTGATAATTTTATCTTATCACAACGATATTTTTCTTCGTTCAAAAAAACCTACAATACCCTGGGAGGAACTTATGGCAAAAAACACTCATACTTTTCAAAATGAAATCAAACATTATAATAAAATCCGTAATATTCTTCGGTACTTATATTTATATGATATTTCGTCTTTAGATGAGTTTTTGGAAAAAAAACTGATTAATAGCACCAGTTCTTTTTATCATACCTGTCTACGGATTAAAAACTATATTAATAGTGAATACTTACAAGAACCAAAAGTTATCGAAACGGCTTCTGGTAAAAAATTTCATCTAATCTATGACCCATTTCGCTGTCCTGTAAATTATCTCGCTGAAACTTATCAAAATTGCTCTTATGTTATTGATGATATTATTTTCTATTTCTGTCTTATGCAGACCTTTATTGATGCAGATGATAAGAATCCTTACGAACATTTTGATTATAAACTTCCTGCTGATAAAATTGATTCCGTTGAATTTAATGGTAATATTTCTGTTGCTGACTTATTTACAATTATCCCTAATATTTATAACTCTAATTTAACGATTTTAAAAAAATCAAACCAACTGCTTCCTGATTTTAAATACAATGACAAGTTATTTACGCCTCCACAAATCCGTGCACGTTTGACCGAACTTACTGACATTGGTATTCTTATAAAAACAAATTCTTCTAAAGAAATCAGATATCATTTATCTTCTGATATCTTTTTAAACCTGACCGCAGATGAACTTTACGACCTTCAGTTAATGACTCAGTTTTTTTATAATAGTACTTTTTTAACGATACCCGGTTTTTATCTTTCATCTACACTTGAAGCCTATTCAAATTCTATTTTTCTTAAAGAAAAAGTGAATTTTTTTTACAAACAAAAAAATCCGGTCTTCTTTTATAAAAATCATCGCCTGCAAACCGTAATTGATGATGATGTAACCTGGACGATTTTAACTGCGATACACAAAAAAGAAGTACTACAATATTCTTATAAAACTCAAGACTCCGAAGAACTATTATTTCATTCGCTTCCAATAAAACTGGTAATTGATAAGCAATACGGGCGTCAGTACTTTTTTGGTTACAGTTATGATGAAAAAAATTTTTTTATGGCCAAAATTTCATCTATTATTGATATTCAAATTGATAAAAAGTTTAATGTGACTAGAAAATATGAATGTTTTAAATTAGAACAATCAGATGAAACTCCTGATACTTTAGACAGCTTGTATACTCAGACTTATAAGGAACAGACAAAAAATATCTGGAATGTTGCACTAAATGATACAACCTCTATTGTAACGATACATTTTTCTTTTCCAACAGAAAACTATAAAAAATGGTCGAACTATTTAATTTCAACCAAACGTCATGGGACAATAACGAAACTTGAGAACGGACAAATTGATTTTACTGTCGAAGTTCAAGATGAATGCGAGTTAATTCCCTGGATACGAAGCTTCGGTGCTTATGCAGTAGTTGATTCCGAAACGAATCCTTTTCTCGCACAAAAATTAAAATTCGACTGGAAAGAGGCTTTAAAACAATATGAAACTATTTAATAAATATAAGAATAAAAATTTTATGTATCTCACAAATTACATTAACAGCTGTATCTCTAATGAAGAACTGGCACTGACTCCAGAGGAACTGGAATATCAATTATTAGGAACTTCTCAAAGCACCTTTGAAGAATTTATTCATGCTGTTTTAAATCAATCTGTTTTTCCAAATCATAATGCAGGACTTCTATATAAAGATGACCAGAACAAGCTGCAACCCATTAGAGAAGTTCCTATTCCAGTTCGGGCAAGCATTGCAGAAAAAGCCTGGCTTTACTATGTACTTCAAACCAGTAACTCCGATTTATTTTTGAATTCAGAGTTAAAGCAAAAACTTCTTGACGCCTTATTGAAAGATATAAGTTTTAAAGATTATCCCCTCCAGCAACATTATATAGATATACGAGAGTTTTCTACAGAAAGCTGCCTGGATATTACTCCACAATTTATTACCCATTTTCAAACAATTGTCCAGGCAGTCCAACAGCATCGGCAGCTCACTGTTACCAATCACAGTGAATCCGGTAAAATTTACTCTAACGAAATTGTATATCCCTATAAAATTGAATATTCACCACAATTTAATTTATTTTGCCTCTCATGCTATCCAATTAGTGCCAAACGCCCCGTTAAAATAATTCTCTCAAATCTATCTTCTGTTTCAATTGGAACTGTCATTCCGAATTATGATGAATTTATTATAGATTTTGAAAAACAACTTTCTAATATTAAATTAACACATCCAATTCAGTTAGAAATTTTAAACCAGAGAGAAGCTTATGACCGGTGTACTTATCTTTTTTCCTCTTATGACACTTATTGTTATGAACAAAATAATAAACTCACTATGACTATCTACTATTATCATTTTCAAGAAGAAGAAATTTTTCGCAATATTCTCTTTCTAGGGCATTATGTAAAAGTAATTTCACCACAAACCGTTGTTGAAAAAATTATTCAAATCATTCGTTCCGCTTATGAAAATTATCCAAAATAAAAATACCGCCCTCCAAAAGTCAAATTTTTAGTCTAACTTTTTGGGGGGCGGTACAGTATCTAATATTTGAGATGCTTTTTAATTTCAATCTTTTTCTTATTCCCAATTTTCCTCTAACAGAAAATCAATTCTGCCGAACTACTCTACATCTCCTACCGATAACTCACCTCACTTATCAACTCTCCCTGGCTCCGTATCCACATCTTAATCCCTTCTCCAAACACTTCTGCCTCAATCGTATATCCGCTTTCATCCTCATGCAGAATCCTTGCAGTCGGCAGACGGTCAAGCACTACTTCAACGGAAATTCCACTGTATTTAAATCTCACTTTCCGCAGTGGTCCGCCATACATAAACTGAATCCGTTTCCGAAATTCTCCTTCTTCAAATCGGTCTTTGTATGGAATATTGAATTTTTCTTTTAAAATTTTTAAAGAATGGATTCGGTCCATTCGATAAATCGTTGGAAAAGAATCATTTAAGATATTAAAATCTTCCCGCAACTTTTTATCGTCAATAAATGCCGTCAGATAAAAATAATACTCCGAAAACATAATCGCAACCGGTTTGAGTTTTCTTGTTACTGTTTCTTTTCCTTTCATCTTTTTGTATTCGATTTCTATGTACTGATGTTCTCGAATTGCCTGCCCGATATTCCACATTTTATCGATAAATACTGTTTTATGCTGTGGCTCTATGTAATGAAATTCTTCATTTAAAATCAAATCTTTGATTACTCTTTGATTCTCAAGTGGAACGCAACATTCGATTAGTTTATCCAGAATATCTGTCATCTCTCTTTTTGTCATCGAACGGCTTTCTAAAAGGATTTTACAGATTGCAAGTATTTCACTGCTTTTTAATTTTACTTTGTAAATATGTTCCAGACAGTACCCTTTTTTTCTGTAATCATAGTTAACTAAATCATATACTCCGCTTTTATTATCGGTTCGTCTTAAATATTCCCGAATTGAATCAATGTCTCTTTGAATGCTTCGCTTTGCCACTCCATACCGCTCTGCCTCTTCTTCTTTGTTGATAACCGCTCCATTTAACAGTCTGGTATAGATTTCTAAAACTCTGATAATTTTACCTTCATTCTTATCTTCGTTTCTGGTTTTGTTTTTCTCTTTACTTTCGTTTTTCTCTTTCATATATGGCTTTCCTCCATCGTTTGATTCAATCATAGCATTTGATATGGACACGTTCCGTCCATCCTTTTTATTGTTTAAAAATTTTTTTCTTTTATAATTTTCTAAGAAAAGCCACTCCTCTTGCTATCTCTTAGTATACCTTTTTTGCTCTTTTTCACAATATTCCGCCCTGCATTTTCGGCTATTTTTTCTCTTTTTTCTTTTTATTTTCTTTATCTGTCGTTCTATTAAGGACATCCTCTGTCACTCTCCCTAACAAAGGGGCATAAAAGCAGAGAAAGTCTACATTTTTCAAATCAAAAGAAGAATATAACACAAGAATACACTTTTCGATTTCTTCTGTTGCTTCCCGCATTGCCATCTCTCCTTTTACAGTTTCCCATATAATTTTTAAATGTTCTACCGATACGCAGGCTATTCTGGTAAGCCACTCTGTTGAAAGCTGTGAAAATTGATATGGAAGAAGCTGTTCTTTCCCTGCGGTCTTTAGTGCTTCTGCAATGACGTTTTTTAATTCACTATTTTTATTTGTATTTATCTCCTGTTCAAACCAGCTTTTTGCCAGGTTTTCTAAAAACTGTGAATTTTTCAGCCACTCATCCTTTTGATTCCAAAACATAAGCTGACATTTGGCTTCTCTTGCTAATTCCAGCGCAACTTCTTTCGTATTATAACTATTCCACTTTGTTTTGCATTTTCTTACGGTTTTCTTCTGCTCAATATTAGTTCTATCTATTTCTTCTGTTTCAAACAGCAGTTTGCTCATTGTTCTGTTTGATTCAGCCAGTTTTTGATTCATCTCCAAAAGAATATTTCCAAAATAATCAATGGAAAGTCCTTTCGCTTTATCCTGTAATTTTTCCAGAAACCACGATTCTTTTGTGATTCCTGCTCTCATGCTTCGATTAAAATCTTCTAATTCTTTTTCATAAAGTTCTACAGAATCTGCAATCTTTTTTGAATTTTCATTTCTCCCTTCGAGAAATTCCTGAAAAATCTCTTCTATTTTTTCCAGTGTTTCTTCTGTCATTTTCTCTTCTGTAATTTCTAATTGTTCTCCTTTTCGATATTCTTTTGCAGATTTTGTCCCATTCATTCAAATTCTCCTTTACATTATTTAAAAAAACCTGTCGATATGCCTACTCCTCTTCTTTTGATTCTTCCATATTTTTTATTCTTTTATGTATCTGTTCACAGGAAACTTTATAAAATTTCTCCTGCAGTTCTCTCGGATACTTGCTTCCAAGCAGTGTAAACCAGTCAATCTCATGCAGAGAATATACATTTAATGTTTTTTTCTCATAAGCAAACAGGTAAATTTTATCTTGATACATCCACAAAAAGACCGGTGATAATTCTATTTTTCTTTTATCCTTAAAATGAACCCTGATTTTATCCTGTTCTACAACACACTGCAATAAATCCCACAGCATTTTCAGCATTGCATCTTCGCTTACCCCTATATCCATTTTTTTATATTTCTCTGCCATTTTTTCAAGTGACTGACGGCGGTTCAATTCCGTCGCCTTCACAATACTGTCTACCATTCCCACATATTCTTCCCTTTGAAGTACCTGACATGTTTTTATCATTTCCAACAAAAAAGATGCTTCAATTGCAGTCAACGGTTTTATCATATCCGGTTTATCCAGATAATAATAATTTTCATTTCTTACATATTTCACTTCCTGCCCGGAAAATGATTCACTTAATGACATACGGATTTCAACAATGTCTCTGTCAAATGTTCGGGCACTGACTTCATTCTTCTTGCAATAAGATTTTTTATAAACTTTCCCTCCTCTCAGCAATTCCAACTGCGTAGAAAGTATTCGCATAGCCTTATCTGTTCTCGCCATTTTTCTACTCCTCCATCGCTATTATCATAGCAATGGAGGACGTCATATTTTGTCGTACCTATTTATTTTTTTATTATAAAAAACAAAAAGAACCTCAATAATAAGCAGCCCTTTTTCAATCATTTTTATGAGAAAGCAATTTCCTGTAAATCAAAAATGGATAAAAATCCAGCCTGTCTCTGCCAAATTTCTATCCATTTTCTGAATATTTATTTTTCTATTTGATTTTTCATAAATTCAAGCACTTCATCCACTAACTTGTCTCTGTTTTCTTCTGTAATAAAAAAGCATTTGCAGTTTGGATGATTTCGCACTTGATTTAAAAAAGGGATTTCTTTATCTTTTACTGCTGCAAGAATCGGAATGTCTCCGTCAAGTCGTTCTAAAACTGCATCACAAAATGCCTTTTCTTTTGACTCCATGAATCCAATCTCATCAAAGCAAAGAATCGTTCCCTCGGGTACTGGCTGTAACAGCTTGTCTGCATAACGATTAAATGCATCGCTGATTCTTTGTGTTTTCTGGTTTTTGCAATATCCCAACAGATTTTCTTCGGAATAATGCCACGGTGCTCCTATCGTATGAATATAAATGGGAGAACCCAGCGTTTCATCCTCCATTTTTGATTCTTTTTTTGTCTCAAAACCTGCTACCGAATAATTCAAAGTTTCTATTACTTTACGAATTAACGTACTTTTTCCAACTCTGCGTGGTCCGACAATTAACGCATGTTTTCTCATAGCTTTTACACTTCCTTCTTCCATACAGATTTTCTACTGTACCCCTGTCATCTTCCATACTCCAAGAAAAATCAACAAGAAAATAACATTTGAGATTGTAAAAATCAAAAAATACTTTCCTTTTCGTTCTGTTTCTTCCTGTGCAATCTGACGATAAGAAATCAAACTGGCCATTGATGCAATTAATGTACCAAGGCCACCCAAATTCGTTCCGATAATCAGAAGGGAAATTTTATTGGTAAATCCGGATAATAAAAGTGCAGTCGGAACATTGCTGATAATCTGACTTGCAAGCACTGCCACAATTACCTCCCGTCCTTCTATAATCTGATTTAGCCATAATGAAAAAGCAGAAATTCTTCCTGCATTTCCAATAAAGATAAAAAATGCAACAAACGTAAGTAATAACGAATAATCTACTCGTTTCAAACTTTTCCTGTCCCATAGAAAGATAAGAAGCAACACAATCAAAAAAGAAATTCGATAATCTATGATATGTAGGACTGCAAGCAGACAGATTCCAAATAATATCAGATAAACTCTTATTTTCTTCCAGTTGCAAAATACTTGCTCTTCTGACTTCCACTCCATTTGAATTACTTTTTTCTTTTCTTTCACACAAAGCAAAAAACTCCAAATACAAAGAAGCGCCAGCGCAGTTAAGGTATAAGGCAGCATTAATAGAAGAAACCTTCCAAATGACAACCCGCTTTTTCCATATAAGTAAAGATTCTGCGGGTTTCCAAGGGGAGTCAGCATACTTCCAAGATTTGCTGCGATCGTCTGAATACAGACTACCCATAAAACTTGTTTTTTTCGGTAGGATTCTCCCAGCAAATTAAATACCACAAAAGTAAATGGTACAAAGGTAATCAACGCCACATCATTTGTAATCAGCATGCTTCCAAAAAAAGTAAGAAGCACTAAAGTTAAAATGACCTGCCAAAGATATTTTGTTTTTTCCAGCATCTTACGCCCCACAAAATCAAAGGCTCCATGCAACTTTAATCCTGCCATAACACTCATAAGAGAAAACAAAATTGCTAAGGTTCGAAAATCAATATACTGTATATATTTCTTGTCCGGATGAATCAAAAAAGAAGAAATTACAGCCAGCACAAAAGCAACACAAAGCACTACTTCTTTTTTTAAGAATTTACAGATGCGAACTCTTAAATCCAACTATCATCCCCTCCGGTAATTGCAAGACTTAAAAGTGCATCCATTTTTTCTACTTCTTCTGATCCTTCAATTTTTTCCAGTAAGACAGCAGTATCTAAAACATCTTCCAAGCTTTCATCTGGTCCGATTTCATAGTCGATTTCTGCCTCACATTCCGGACACGGAATCTTTTCCATCGTTTGAAGAGAAAGAAAACGATTTCCACATTTTTTACATTCATAAAATCCACATTCTTTTGTTCCATCTGGCACATAATACATTGTCTTTTCCCTCTTGCTTTCTTAATAATTTCCCCTTATTCCAATACATCAATTGCCAGATTATTTAATTTACAAAGCGTATTTACCACCGCAAATATAATCACTGCACCAAGATTTGCAGTCGTATTATCCTGGTCAAATCTCGGAGAGATTTCACAGATATCAAATCCTCTGACTCTGCGGGTTCTCAAAATATGTTTGATAATCGGAAGTACCACTTCAGGGTCCAATCCCAGTGACTGTGTTGCACTGACTCCTGGTGCAAAAGCGGAAGAAAATACATCGGTACATACAGTAATATATGCTGAACTGCACTGATATAAAAAGGTATCCACTTTATCTAATATCGTTGCATAATTGGAATTTTGGATTTCCTTTGCAAGAATATATTCTGTTCCGATTTCTTTTGCAAATTTAAATAAACTGACAGTATTACTATGTTCCTGTATCCCCAACGGAAGATAATGATACTGCACATTTTCCTTTTTGTAAATATCTGCAATCTGGCGAAACATTGAACCGGATGACGGACCATTTTCATAAGGTCTTAAATCAAAATGCGCATCAAAATTAATGATTCCCATATCAAGAGGCGTTTCTTTCTTCTTCATATCTGCCAGATGCCCCTGAAAATGACCAAAAGTTGTTTCGTGACCGCCTCCAAGCACAATCGGAAATAAAGCTAAATCCAAAATTTTCTCCACTGCCATGCCAAGCAGTTTCTGTCCTTCTTCCATTGAGATCTCATCACATAAAATATTTCCTGCATCATATAATTTGACATCCTGTAAAAAAGTACATGGAAGATTTGACATCTGTGCACGGATAAAATCCGGTGCAAGCGCAGTTCCGACACGACCTTTATTACGCTTTACTCCCTGCTCACTGCAAAAACCGATAAAAGCAAAACCCAGTTCACACTCCGGCTTTTCCGCCTGTATATTCAAATCCAACGGCTGTACCCACTGATGCCAGCGAAATGCATCATAATCTGTTGTACTGTCAATACGTCCCTTCCAGCAATCCATTGCACTTACATAGTTTGTTAATCCCATTTCAATCGTACCTTCTTTCTACATCAATCCTTAGTTTAAGTAAATGTAAACTCAAACAACGCACTACAGGCATATCATTCCCCATGTCTGATATGCCTGTTTATTTTCTTTTACTTGTTCTATTTTACGATGCAAGAGTCAAAATTTCATCGAATTTTCTGATAAATTTCTCTCTTCAAAAATTTTTCCTAACGATAGCAATTCTCACAGACACTATATCCACTTGCTTCAGCCTCTGATTTTGTTATTTTTTTTGCTTATTTTTCTTACTTATCTCTATTTACGCTCTCGAATATTCCTCAATCGCTTTATCTAATATCTGCATTTCTTCTGCACTTAATTCCCAATCGAATACTTTACAGTTTGCCTCTATCTTATCACGACTCTGTGAACCTGTGATGCAGGAAGAAATAAATTCTTTTTTCAAGGTCCAATTTAATGCAATCTGTGCAAGCGGTACATTTCTCTCTTTACTGATTTTATCCATGACAGATAATAGTTTCATTGCTTTTGAGAATAATGGTTCTCTAAAATATGGATAGAATCTATTTCTGTTATCGTTTGCTTCATACGTTTTTAACTTACGATATTTTCCGGTTAAAATTCCACCACCTAATGTCCCATAAGTCATAACTCCCATATCCTGTGCGTGCGCCCAGCGGATTAATTCTTCATTCTCCCGGTCTACCATGGAAAATTGTGGCTGATAGGCTTCAATTTCACAATATTTGTTTGCTTCTTCCATCTGTTCCTTTGTAAAATTAGAAACTCCGGCATGTAAAATTTTTCCCTGCTTTTTTAACTGATTTAATGCGTCCATCGTCTCTTCCATCGCAACATTTGGGTCTGGCCAGTGTACCAGATAAACATCAATATAATCTGTTTTTAAATTTTGTAAAGACTCATCACATTCTCTTAAGATTTTATCAGCTGAACCACAACGGACATATTTCCCATCAATAAATTCATTTCCACATTTCGTAGAAATCACAACTTCTTTTCTTGCACCCAATTTATGCAGGGTTTCTCCTACATACTGTTCTGCTTTTCCTGCGTTGTAGGCTGGTGCTGTGTCGATAAAATTAATACCACAGTCTAAAGCTGCTTTAATTGCATCCATACGGCTCTCATCTGAATAGTTGTCCCATCCGGCACCACCAATGCCCCATGTGCCAAGACACATCTTAGAAACTTCAATTCCTGTTTTACCAAATTTCGTATACTTCATTGGACTCATCCCCCCTGTTTTTTACTTTTCTTTGTAAAATTACTTTACTCTTAATCCGGCGGATATTCGCAATCCGCTCCGCTACTTGCCCATAACCGAATTACTCTGCTTCTTTTGTTAACTCGTCAATCAGCTCAATTGCTTCAAAAATCATATTATCACAATGCGGTTTCTTTGCTCCGCCTTTCTGTGCATTGGCTCTTAAAAGTTCCGCACAGTCTGTCATTCCATCATGCTTTTCAGCAATTCGTCTGCGGAATTCATTTACCGCAAATGGAGATTCGATTCCCTTTGCTCCAAGTATCATAAATCCTGCTGTGATTGCCCCACAGGTGCTTCCGCATTTCATTCCACCACCAAAATTGCCGGCAATTCCTGCTGCAAGATTTTCATCCAAACCAAGCTCCTCAGCATAAACCCGAAGGATGGTCTGAGAACAATTGTTGACCATTGGTGTGGCATTTCTAAGCTGTGTTGCTTTTTCTATGTGTTTATTCATTGTAAAGCCTCTTTTCTTAAGTGTTTATTGTTTTTGTACATCTTATGTTAATGTTTATCTTCACGTTTTTTAGACTTCTTACTTTTCCTTTATTTTAAAGCATTTCCTAAAATTTTACCAGCCTTTTAAAGAATTTGTCTTTCTCATGCAAAAAAGTTCTGCTCCTTATATTGGCTGTACTTTCTGCTTGTTTCTTCTTTATCAAGGCTGATAATTTTTTTACTAAATTCTATTTTCTTTTGTTCTTTTCTTTCTTCTCTTCTTCCTTTTTTTCTGAATAATACGGTAAGGAAAAATCTTCTTCTAAAATATATGGTAATCTATTTTTAATTTCCGATTTTTCTCGTTGTTTTTCCATAGAATGATTTTCTGCAAACCATTTAAATCCTTCTGTCAACTCTTCTGTATTTTTTTGACTTTCTACTCTTGGATACGTGATTTCTATATTTTCTGGCACACTTTTCAATCCTGCTATTTTATAAAATTCTGCTTTTACCTCTTTACTAAATTGGGCATCTTCATAACTTACTGGAAAAAGTTTCTGTTCTTCCATTTTATATTCAATCTTTCCATTTTGTACTGTAATTTTTCGTTCTTCTACAGATTCTACTTTTAATGATACACTGCCAAGTCCTAATGGCTTTGCACCTCCAAGTTTTAATCCTAATTCTTCTGTGCCACTATTTAAAATCCAGATAAGCTGTTTTAACTGTTTTTCAGATATTTTTTCAAAATATAATTTTCCTTTAAATGAAATTCCTTCTTTTACCGGACGAATGGTCTTATTTAAGTTACTTGGTTCTACTTCTTTTGGAAGCTTTGTTTTTCTATGATGCCAGTAATATTTTCTTCCCCTTAATCTGCCTTTTTCTATTCTTAATTCATTTTTGTCCGTAACATAATAGTCATACGTCCAAATTTTTGCACCTTTTGGTCTTTCAAGATAAAACTCTACATTTCCCAGTCTAGGTCCTCCTAAAATCTGTAAAGTTTTTTTATTGCAAAGATAATACTCTTCTGCATTTTTTTCTTCTGTCACATACAAATCTGAAAAACGAATTTTCGAACTTCTTGATAATTCATTTGTTTTTCCAACATAGCCAAAAAGGTCACACGCAGGACAGTAATTCTCTTCACATGGTACAAACTTTCCTGCCAGCTCACCAATTGTATGTATTGATGCCTCTTTTTCTTTTTTCGTTTTTTTCCCTTTCTTTTTTTTCGGCTTTTCTTCTTTTTTAGTATCCTCTTCTATAAATGGCGCTAAATATAAAATTTTCTCTTCACTTTCTTTACTTGCTAAGTAAGAATATCTTATCTCAATTGTTCCGCCTTTTTGCTTAAAGTCTTGAAATTTTGCTTTATATTGAATGTACTTCTCTTTCTTTTCTTCATCCTCCTGCTGTAAATAAGCTTCCATCGCATAGAACATTCTTTTTTCTACATTTTCCTTTGAAAGATTTTTTTCTTTCTCTGTTCCTGCTTCATCAAGTAAATCTAACTCGCCTCTTAAATTTTTTCTGAGAGTTCCCTTCTCAAATCCGCCAATTTTTCTATTTACTGGATAATCATCTGAGTTCAGTATTCCCATACAAGAATCTGTCAAAGTTTCATACACGCTTCTAACCACTCCACGAATTTCACTCCCTGGAATCACTGGAGTAAAATACTGATTTTCATAATTCTTTGTCGGGTCTAAATCCTGATAAGAAAAGAAATCATAAGATTTATGGTCTGCTTCTTTTTTTGATTCTTGAAATGCACTTTCTGAACTGGAATTTGGGATAAACAGTGGTGTTTTTGTTGTCACCGTATATTCGATAAATCCCGTATGTCTGTCTAAATCCGTATAAGCTTTCGCTTTTTCTTTTGGAAAACTTATGAAATTATAAGGGTTAACAAAATAGTCTCCCATTTTCACACCTCCATCAATCGATAATCCTGAATTGTCAGCAAATCATTTTCATCGTATTTAATATAATTTATTATCTTTACTTGACCATGATTTTCATCTGGTTTTTCCTGATTCTTTTTTAAGGTGAAAATTGTTTCTTCATATTTATCATCACATTCAACGGTTTCATCACTGATTTCTGTCTCAATGTATCCCTTTCGCTTCTTGATATAACGATACTCTTTTTCTTTATCAAATAAATGGAGTTCCAATAAATTCTCTTCCAAATCAGCATCTTTCAAAAGTGTTTCACGTGTATAATGCTCATAAACTACTTTGCCAATATAAATCGCATACATTGTTCCTTGTTCCGGTGCTTTTAATAAGTTCATTGATTTATCCCTCCATTTCTTTCCAGATTTTGTATCATATTTGAGATAAATTCGTCTTCTTTATTCGCTTCCCCATCTATTAAAATTAAGCCATTTTCTGAAAAGATTCCTCTTCCAATTGCTGTTTCTCCACCTACTGCCAAAAGCCCATTTTGAAGGTCTTTTATTACTAAAAGCAACAATCCAAGAATCCATTTTTCCTGTGACCATTCTTCATCTTTTCGCACTGCAATATCCAGCATTAAAGTTCCATCTACATAAGTTGTTTCTTTATATAATGCCCCTCGTTTTACAGCGGATTCAAAACGGCTGACGCCTGTTCTTACCATTGTAAGCGGTTTTGCTCCTTTTATTTCTGTTTCACCGATTATGATTTGAGAAGTATTTGCATTCGTCTCTTTTACAAATCCAAATGCAGTATGCATAATATCTGTGACTTCTTCTGGCAGTTTCAAGCCACTTTGGTCAAGTTCTTCTAAAATTTCTTTCGCTCTATGACGAATTGCACCTGCAAAACTACTGCCTGGAATCACTGGAACTCCATGGTCTAAAATCTGTGTATAATCTGGTTCGCCTTTTTTTGCTGCATACTGCCGGATGCTGATTCCACCTTTTAATCGCAGTGGAATCTGAACATGAACTTGTTTGGGTGTCCATTCTTTTTTCTTAAGCCACTCTTCAAGTTCATTTTTCTGTGCATCCCAAGTTGCCTTTTTATAAGCATTTGCGTAATCCAGATAATTTTCTTTTTCATAAGTCTGACTTGCAATGGATAAAATTTTAAACCGTCCAAACCCTCTGGTTTTCTTACTTCCAAGTCGAATTTCTCCAGAATTTATTCCATTAAAAATCATAGATAATTCCTGTTCTATCTGATTTTCGTCATCGTCCTCTCTGATTACAAGCTCCAAATAAAATTCTGCTTTCGCTTTTGCTTCTAAAATCTCCATATCAAACTTGCTTCCAGTAATCGAAGTTTTGTTTTCATTTAAGGAAACACCGTCACGTACTGCTGTTTTTACTTTATCTGTAAATGTCATATCTGAGACAAAAAGAGAACTCATTTTTCCATCGTTTTCATTGTCTGAATATCCCATCAGACATTTATCTTTCTTTTCTTTTTCCAGATAGGCTCTCATTGCACCTGCTAAAGAAGTTCCCGAAATAAATGGAGTTCCATCATAGTCTCTTAATAAATCTGAATCCGTCCATTCATCTTCTCCTGAAGAAACACTGATTGGAGATACAAACTGAACATCAAGATGTAATACTTTTCGTTTTAAAATTGCACTCATTCGTTTTCTCCCTTCTTTTGCAGGATTTTTGTAAAATATTTTAACTCTGTAAGATAAGCAGAATACACAACTCGATATAATCTTTCTTTTTCCCATTCAATCGGATATTTCAGATTATAATCTTTCTTCATTTCTGTTTGAATCGTTCTCGCAATTTCATCTGGAACAATTAGCTTTATTAAATCTTTACACAACGTATTTTTTGCATCATTTTCAATTCCATCTACTTGTTCTTTCATTGCTTCATACGAAAGTTCATTTTTAAAAATCATTCTTAACTTTGAAACAGCTGCATTTAAAATATCTTCTTTTCTTCGATATTGATTCTGCCGTCCTTCTAATTTTTTTCTTACTTCTTTTTGCAGACGACGCTCAAACTCTGATTCCAATAAAATATTAATAATTCCTGTTTTCTCATTTTGCAGATTTTTTGTCATCTGAATTTTCGGTTTCTTTTTATAAACTTCAACACTTACAGATGGTTTTTTCGGTTTTGCATCTACTTTAATCTCTCCATACCCTTCCGATACTCGTTCTCCTACAAACTGGTTCGAAAATAGATTGATATCAAACTCCTTTTCAGAACTTATTAAAAATGTACTGCCTTTTCCTAAGACATTAAAAATTGGTTTTCGTGCTCCCCATGTAACATTAAATCCACCGATGGTATCAAACTGCAGATATGGCTTTTCAATCTTAAAATTATCTACGCCTGCTATTTCTTCCAGATATTTTTTTAACACCTTAATATCTGTTGTCAGCATCCCATTTTCGTTATATAAAATAACATCAGAAAGCAAAGTTACAATTGCTTCTTTTACTTTACGTTGCTTTGATGGTTTTATTGCCGTAACCGAATCTAATACAAAATCAACTACACCAAATTCACTCGAACGACCATATCCCATTCGTACCTTTCCAAGACCAAAAACTGCATCTATTATCTTTTCTGCCTGTTCTCTATTCGCATAAATATAACCGCTGAAACTCTGTCCAGAACAGATACTTGCTAACTGATAAAAGCTCGAACCGTCTTCCTTTCCCGTTGCGCGACCAATTGATTTGTCTCTCGGTCTTTGATGATGATAGCTGATTTCTGTCTCTACACTTAACACAGTTTTTTTCTTATCGATGTTAGCAATATAGGCAATCTTTGATGGTGTTATCTGCTTGTCTTTCATATCTTTTTTACTCGCTTCCAGCATCTCTGTCAATTTCATTCTTCCATTTGTTTCATAAGGCTGATCTTTTTCTTTCTGCCACGATAACCTTGCTGGAACACCACGTTCTTTTTTCTCTGTAATATAAGCATTAGAAACAATGATTTCATCATCCATTGCAAGCAGGTTCTGATACTCTTCCTTCCCCATTGCTCCTGCAATTAACCCTAATACTTTACTTCCCGTTATATAATCTTGTGTTTGTGCCTGGTTTCCTTTTGGGGATTTACAAATTAGTGGGGATTTCAAATCAATCTGATAATGAATTTTATTATGTTCTGCTAGCTTTTCTTTCTTAATCAGTACATGTTCTGCTTGTTTCTGTTCTTCTTCATCCAATTCCATCTCAACAAGACCCAGTCCACGTGTTCTTGAAACACCGATATGTTTTACCAGAGAAACTGCCTGTTTTAGAATTTCTGAAATTTCTTTCGGATGTTTCACTACTTCTTGGTTTTCTTCATTCCAGTTACATTCTGCTTCAAATTTCAAGCCTTTTTTTACAACACGAATTGTTCTTAAAGAACTATCTTCTGCGACACCTGTCTTTAAGTTTACTGCCGTCTGAGTACGAATATAGGTATACTGATTCAAAACATTTTGTGGACTTAAAAGGTCTTTATAAGTGCAGTTCTTTAAATCTTCTACCGCTTCGTCAAAACCTAGAATATAGGCATTCGATAAAGAGAACGCACTTCTTACATTGCCCTCTCTTCCAAAAATCTTCTCATATTCTTCTGCTGTAATGATACCTAATTCCTGCATTTCAAGTGCCGATTCACGAACACATCCTTTTAATCGCTTTGCTGGAATATATGGAATCCCATTTTCATCATATACAACATCCATATCTACCATGCTGTTGTAAGTTTCTCCAGAGCAGGTACATAAATCACTTAAAAGTTCAATTTTTATTTTCATCTGATTTTTTCCTCCTCTATCCATAAATCCATAATTTCCAGTGCATCATACCAAATATTAGACTCCGACACATTTTCTTTAAACATCAGATATCCCCTTGATGCCAAAAAGGAAGCTTCTTTTTCCACTTCATGTTCACCTGTAGGAATCGTATCTCGAAGTGTTTTTGCCTTGCTTCTTGGCATTGCATTTACGATTTTCATCCATTTTTTCAATCGTTCTATGCTATACGCTTCATTTTTACTATTTAAATTTTCTTCATCATGGATAAGAGGTACATAATATGGTCTGGCAATGAACTGCTTCTGGTCTACCGTATAATGCCGGTCACGATAAGCCACCAAATCAGCTGCTCTGACATTTGTACAAATCTGAAAATCTAAAAAGTTTCCTATCTTTGGTTCTTTTTTATTTGTTTCTTTATTTGAATCTTTTTGTTGCTGTCTAAAAGCAACAACTTCACGTTTTGCCCGTTTCTTTGCGCTTTCACAGCAGGCTTCTGCAACTTGATAAGCATCCGAAAATGGAAAATGACTGTTAAAATATGCTATCCCTGCACAGGCACTAAAAGAATCTCCTTCTCCTCTTTCACCAAGGTTCTTTAAGAAATATTCTACTGCCGGAAGTGCCAGTTTTGCATTACATACAAACGTGATATCATCACCTGCTGCCACTATTTTTCGGTAAAATTTATGGTCCGCAAATGGATTAATATTTACAGATAATTCATCCATGTACTTTGTCATGTCTTCAAACATATTATTAAATATCGTAGAAATTGTCTGGGATAACTTTCTCATTTTAGGTATTGCTTCTTTATAGTCTGAAACTTGGTACATTTCAGTTTTAATGCGACTTCCCATACTATTTCCATCAATATGACACACGGCAAGCGTACTGTCGCTGCCTTTTTCTGTTACCATCTTATCAAACAGCTTTTCATCTTCACTCTTTGGAAATGCTTTTCGTTTTAAGTACGCCTCTGTACAAAAATACTCTCCATCTTTTGATTTTGTAATCGGATAACCGGTAATCGAATCCACTGCCATAAATGGCATAGCCCCAACCGGCTGATTAAGAGGCATGCTTGCTTTTATATCTCTCATCTCATCGTTGATTGCTTTATAGTCATTTTCATAAGAATCTGTCTTTTTAATCACCGCAATTGCAAGATTCAGTGAATACGTTTTTTCCAATAAATACTTACCTAAAAAACGATTCACTTTCTCACAAATCTTTCCAGCTCGGAATAAGACATAGGCATTTCCACCGCCCACAAACAACACCTGCATTTGAACCGGTGAATCTGCCTTTAAAAATGCCTGCGCATCATCATGCGTCCAGTCAATCATATAATTTGATTTTTCTGACTCTTCCAGCAATTTTATATATTGCTCTAAACCATTTACAATAATACCCTCAATCAACTCAGAAGCCCCGACAATTTCTTTCGCTGCATTACTCTTAAAAATATAGCTCTGGATTCTCCGAACATTATACATTGCAAGGACTTCTTTTTCTTTCAGTTCTTCTCTCATAAGCATCCTCCGAACCTTTATCTCCGCTTTTTTGTTTTAACTTTCTTATCTTTTCAACCTACTCATACTCCCGAAACTGCACAAATGTAAAGATAGAAACTTTTTCTATTTTGTCATCTACTTTTCTTTCAGCAGACTTTCTTTCACTGCAGGCAGCAACTACCTTCACCCCAAGTTTTTTCAGTGCAGAAATCACTCCATAAGCAACGCAAAATTCTCCTTGACATAACACACACGATGGATTTAAATTCATAATCTGTGTCACATACTTGTCACAGATTTTATGAATTTCCTCCTTGTCTGCGTACGGATTCACTGCTGGAAATGGTACGTCCATCACATCACCGTATTCCATTGCTGCATTTAACTGTACTTCTCCCCACGCATCACTTGGATGATTTGAAAAATTAATAAACATATTTTCCCCCTTAATTAATCTCCATAAACCTCTCTACCACACTCAATAAATAAACGGATTACCTTTCCTAAAAGTAACTGGTCAGCCCGGTCATTTTTATCAGACATATGGTTAAATTTATTTCTTTCATTTTTCAGTAACTTATATAATAAAATCATATCCATGACGGTGTCGGCGTTGACTCCGTTTTTTATTGAAATTGTCGACCATATCACCTTAGATTTTTTTTCTATTTTATTATAGTAACTATTTCTTACACTCCATTTCCGTTTTACCGTCTTATATCCATCAGTTCTTGCATTTTTTAACTTAGAACGATCATCGAATTCATTGGCATCTTTCCCACTCTCTTTGATGGAATTCCATTTAAAACATTGTATCCCTATTCCATCAATTATCATATTTTCATCTTTTGCCCATTCTTTGTTTAAATATGTCTTAAGGTCATTTAATCTGCTTTTACTTACTTTACAAGATAAAATTCCTCTTTCAACCCATTCTCTTGGAAGTTTAGACTCAATATATGTAATTGCCTGCTGATAAAATTTCTTTTTATAGAACCATTCTACGATATCCAGACCTGTACAAGATTCCTCTAAAAGCTGTCCATAATCGTTCTCTATCTGCTTCCAGAAAATATCTAACAGTTCTTTTTCTGAAGCATCACTCCTATTTTTTACTAAATTTTTTAATTCTTTTAAATACTTTTCAAATTCAATCATGTTACACATCTGGATTGCTTCTGTAATATCTTTCATCTTACGAATTACTTTTGGTGTATTTTCTGGAGAAATGCTGTCATAATAATCCTCTAACTGCTCTGCTCTTCCATATCTAGAAAATTCATTAATTCCAGAAACAAACTGAAAAATTTTATAAGTTTCAGTTTCATTAATAATTTTCTGAAGTGGTTCGCCTCTACTAAATTTAACTGAATAAATACCACTCGGCTCAATATTATCGCTTTTAAGCAAGGATATAATTGCATTTCTAACCAAAGTAATATTTCGAAATCCTCCTTGGGTATCAATCCATAATTTAAACTCATCCCCTGGTTCTTTCTCTGCATAAATAGAACGAATGATTTCAACCGTATCAAAGATAGCTGGAGTGAATTTTTCTTCATTTAAATCCACTATCTCCACTTTTTCTTCGTTTTCTAATCCCATTCTTTCTTTATAGAAGTCTATTGCACTACAATTTCTTTTCTCAGTTTTTTCTTCCGACTCCAAAATAAATTCTTGTTTCGTTTTTGTAGCCTTTGTAGCTAAAATAATAATCTTATCCAAGCTTCCTTCTCTTTCGAGTATCATTTTACTAACCGGCTCTAATTGACTATAATATTTTGTCCCCTTTTCATCATCTTTCTTATATGAAAACCTGTATGATTGAACAGTGCCCCCTAATGTACTCATTGTCAATACGATTATATTTTTCTTCATAGCCAATTCTCCTTTTGGTATTTTTCAACACTTTTCAAGATATTTCTGTTATTTTTTTGTTTATTTAGCTCATATTATACTCGTTCTTTCCAGAGATTTCAAACCGATTCCAATAGAAAAAACAGTTTTTTCTATTTTTAGCTGACCAACCTCCTCCTTTCCTTCGGAATATGATCAATAATCAAATCCAGCAGTTCTTTTATATTGAAGTTTTTCTCTGCCGAATAACATACTGGATTGATAATTTTCACTCCTGTCGCCTCCTTAATTCTCTTCTGTGTCGAAAGTGCCTTTTCTTCCAGAAAACTCTGAAGCATTGCATCAGGACAATTCTGGTAGAAGTTCCAGTGACGTCCTTTCATTGCCACATCTGACTGATTGATTGCCACTAAAATTCTGTCTGACTGAAAGTTCGGAATAATCACGTCATTTAAGAGCTTATAAGTTGTGCCCAAATCCCTGCATGAACCGTCTAAGATTACCAACACCAAATCAATTAAGCCATACTGATTGTTATCCAGATGGTAATCTCTATACAGGATATCGACTAACTTTCTGCTGTATCTTCTGTCTGCTTCCACGTTGTCGCCAAGACCCGGAGAATCCCAGAATCTTAACAGTTCATTTAACTGCTTTGATTCAATCTCCATTGTCTCAGGGTCACATCCTTCTCCCACTTTGGCAACATTATCCTCAAACAATGAATTTAAAGTAGAAGATTTGCCAGAACCTGTTGCCCCCACAACCAGCACATCCAACGGTCTGAAACGAGCAATTCTAAGATTTCTCTCAATGTCACACTGTCGATATACTTTATTTCTCATGATAAACTCCTCCTTATCAACCAAAAATTCCACCTAAGAATCCTACAACTGCACCAATGGCACCGCCAATAATTCTACCAACTTTCTTACCAGCAGTTCCAAAGATACCTCCAATTCTCTCGCCAACATCTGCTCCCTCTGATGCTCCTTCTACGATAGAATCAAAAACACTTTGTCTAGTCTCCTTTCCATAATCCAGTAACTCATCGTCATCCTTCCACATACTCTCATCCGAGTTAATATTATCCACATATACTACTCGTTTGTTAGCAGGTGTTGCTTTCACGATATAGTACAATAACTTGGATAAGTTATATGGACGATTCTGAACTTCTCCCTCCTCTTTATATCCGGCACTATAGTAAATCGGTTCTACACTGACGCCTGTGCCTTCATAGATTCGGTTTTTCACAGAACGAACCTTCTCCTCCAGAAATTCTTTCAGCTTGTCATTTGGCTTGTTCTCATTGAAGTCCCAGTTTCTGCCTTTCATTGCCATATCAGCCTGATTAATTGCGACCAGAATACGATTTTCCTTATCTTCTCCAAGATTTGGAATAATCACATTGTTAATCAGCTCATAAGAAGTGCCAAGGTCTCTTGAACTACCATCAAGGATTACAAGCACCAGGTCAATTAAAGCATTCCCTTTGTTGTCTACCTCTGCCAGTTTCTTGATGATATTTTTGGCATGACGATTGTCTGCTTCCTTACCATCACCCAGTCCAGGAGTATCCCATAAGATAAGATTGTCCAATTCATACTTCTCGATTTCCATAGTTTCAGGATCAACACCCACTCCCACCTTTGCGACTTCTGTATCAAACAGCGCATTAATAGTAGAACTTTTGCCACATCCTGTTGTCCCCGTAATCATGATGTTGATTTTCTGCTCTTTCATACGCATTACATTTTTCAACAGTTTGTTCTTTTCAACTTCGTCAATTTTAGCGTTGATAATGTCATTTTCCATTGCTTCAAAAATTGATTCCTTTTTCATAATTTCAATCCTCCATCGTATCTTCGTTTTCCCTTGTTCTCTGTTTCTAAATGCATTATAGCATGCTCAACAGTACGTTCCTAGTGAACGGTTTTTTCATTTTTTATATTACTATTTTTATGTTTTATAATTGAATTTCATCCTTTTTTATGTTACCATTCTAGTAATAACTTTTTAAAATGGAGGGAATTTATATGGGATTTTGTATTAATGAAGAACAAAAAGTAAATATCACTTTAAGTGAAAAAGCAAACACTATAATCTTAGATGACTGGGAAATTTTTTCGACATTTACCTTGACTGGATTTTTGAATACTATTATTGAAAATTTCTGCGAGGACGCAAAAGCTTCTTATACAGAGTATTGCAATATCCAGACCAAAAAATTTAAAGACCTATTAGAAAATTCTAATTTATCTCAAAAATCTAAAAATACCGTACTTAAAATCATACACGATTCTATTCAAAAAGAAGTCAAACAGCAATTAAACGAATATATCTATTTAAAACCATCTAGTAAAGCCAGATCCCTTAGATTAAATAAAGCAAATTGTCGTTATTTAGAGCTTTATGACGATATCGAATATGAACTCGATATCTATACTCCTAATTCTAAAGAATATGTATATAACGATGACTGCTCTGGTACTAGTGGTTATCTCGGTATTAGCAGATATTTAAAATGCATTTTCGAGGAATATGCATCTCTTCCATTTATTCAAAGAGTACGCATTATCCGAAAAAAAGAATATGAAATTGTAACCTCTGCCTGTAACAATAATGAGCTTAAAATACAGCAAAAAATAAACGGAAAAGCAGTATCTTTTACTGTATCTCCATATAAGATTATTCCTGATAAATTAGGACTTCAAGAATATCTCACTTGTTTATCCAAAAGTAGTTCAGATGACGAAACGAGACCTTCTTCATTTTCAATGTTACGGCTCGAATCTGAAAATATCAAAGTTATTTCAAAGAAGAAAAAGAAACTTTTCTTTGAAAAAGAAGTTCAAACGCTTGAAAAAGAGATTTCTGAACGAACTCCTACATTTCTTCTTGGTGAATCCGAACGGATCCATGTTAAATTAACTGAAAAAGGAAAAGAGTTTTACCGCAGTAGATTAAATTACCGTCCACAAAAAATCAATTCTGAATCTACAGAAGATGAATATGTATTCTCCTGCACCGAACAACAAGCTTATGTTTACTTTCTTTCATTTGGTAAAGATGCAGAAATTATTGCTCCTGAAAAATTACGAAAACGCATGAAAGAATTTTATGAAAGTGCATCAAATAAATATAATTAATAGACAAAAGTTTCTCACTGCAAAGTGGGAAACTTTTTTATTAAATCAAAAAATTATGTTATTTAACAATTACGTAGAATATCTTCAGTCTATATTTTGTCAGCGTTAATACATCTCAGGTTATTGTTCATCACCTGTACAGGATATATATCTGTATCAGAGTTATATGTGTCAATACATCCCATGTTACTGTTCATCTTGATATATACACAGATCATGTTCCAGTATGCAAAGTGTCAATACATCCCATGTTACTGTTCATCGGTAACTGTGGTTCTCCAAAGGCTGCTGTAAATAATGTGTCAATACATCCCATGTTACTGTTCATCTCACAGTTTTCATAATTTTCTATATGAAATGAATATGTGTCAATACATCCCATGTTACTGTTCATCCAACGATTTTAAGGCATTCTTATTTTGCCTTATATCGTTCTATCCTTTATTTTAAAGCATTTTTCATTTTTTACCAGCCTTTTTCATTTTTTTATTTTTCTCTCTTTTATGTCTCACCTCCCTTATGTTTTCTAGCTTTTTTGCCTTTTTACAATTTTTCCGCCTGGTAAATTTCTTTCATTTTCACCCACTCCTCTTCTCAAAATCTTTCGCTACTGCCCATCCGATTGTTTCCGTAAGTGTTGCTGCTGTTGTTGCATTAATAATATTACCTACTCCTGGAAGCCATCCAATTAACCACTGTGTAAGACTTCTCCCAACCATTCCAGCCGTAGCACTTGCCAATTCTGCTTTTGCTACACTTTCATCCAATGCTATTCCAAACACTCCACCCAGCGATATAATCATTGTTATCTGAATCGGCGTAATTGCCAGAGTATCACTCGTTGGCAACTGAGCCAAAGTTCCACCTACCCCTGCTACTGCTAAACTAGCTGTGTGAATAATTCCGTTGCATAAACCAATTTCTCTATCTGTCATAATTATCTTCCCCTTCAATATAGATACTAATTTACCAGCAACATTTTTACTTCTTAACCCCTATCAAAACCCTCCATGTCTCCAGATATCACTTTCATCAATGTGAAACATACGAGCCACTTTTGAAACTGCATTTGCTTTTGTATTTCCTTTTAAAATCAACAGAATAATCTGAATGATAATTTCTACCCAATTTATCATAGTAGCTTCCTCCCCTTTTCAAACCATTGTCTTATCAGCTGTTCCCTTAACTTATCTATACTATATCTCATTTTTCATATTTTGAACAGTGAACGTTTTCTATTTATTTTTTGTTACCTTTTCTGGAATTTTTATCTATTTTATCTTTATATATTGTTACTCGCAAAAGAACAATGCCTCTAATAAAATCCTTATCAAATCATCAGTATTTCTCGATTTTCATTCTTCTGATTACCAAAAATTTCTTCTCCAAATACTTTATCATTCATCAGCTGAATAATACACACAAAATCTTCTTCCTCATCAATAACCCGGTTGAGTTCTCCTCTTAACTGCATGAATTTAGACGGTGTCATTTCTCCTCGAAACACTGATTTTTGAAAATGGGAAAGATATTTTTTGCAGATTTTAAAAACCTTCTGCACCCTTTTTTCACCAACATCGTAGAACAAAAATGCATAATTATAGTTCATCTGTTTTTTCATCCTAGAACCCCTCTTTCATTGAAAATGGTATAAACTCTTTTCCTTCCAGAATATTTTTTATCAGCTTATAGCAGTCAAGTTTCAATGCTGTACGATAAGAGACTTTCCTTTTTAATTTTTCATTTAGGAATACACTTTCCATGCGTTCTTCAAATGCTTCTACAAATATTTTCTTTCCTTCTTCATTTAAAATACAATAATTAGCATCCTGTTCAAAGTGCTTCTCAACTTGGATTCTTCGATTATTGACTAAATCAAAAATAGTACGAAAAACAATAACCGGTTTAAATACTTCACTCAAATCCAGACTTAAAGAAAATCTCCCTTCAGATGGTTCATGTAGAAAACTGATTCTCTGATCCAAATGAGTCTGATAAATTGCAGAAATTGTTTTGGTATACAGCAGAGTATTTCCAAATGAAACCAATGCATTAATTGGATTATCCGGTGGTCGTTTTACTCTTTTATTCATCACAAAATCCTTTGGCAGAAAATATTTAAAATCCGAATAGAATTTCAGCCATACTTCCCCCTCATAAGCCATTAATTCTTTTATCTCTCCTGCTACCTCAACCTGTGGAATAAATTTCTTTTTAATCCAGTTAAGCGTTCCTTTTACTTGTTTTTTGTCATGTTTATAATAGTGATATAATACCTCGTAGATATTGAGTCCAATTCCTTTTACAATTGCCTTTGCAATCTCCATTCGTTCTTTCTGATATTTTTCTACCTGCTTTACTACCAGTTTTCCACTTAAATAGTTGTCTCTCGGATAGTACGTTCCGCTATATCCACCATAGTAATTAAAAAAATGAACCACAATATGATTTTGCGCCAAAAAATTCAGCAGTTTTGTGTTTATGCTGACCTCATTTAAGCAATAAATTTCTTTTGTATTTTCAACTGGAATATAGATATTTTTTCCATTTTTACGAAAACATAAAGAGTTATCTTTTCTTGTTAGTTCTCCCATTGATGTGATATATTTTGTACTTCCCATTTCTGCTTCCTCCTGCTTATCAGATAGAACAATATTCATAATAAGAGCATCTATCACAACTATTTTTACAAGTACATTCCGGAACTTCATTACTTTCTAACAATGCTTCTATTTCTTCAATATGCTGTTTTAATTCTTTTTCTTTTTTCCTGGTCAATTCTATAATTTCTGTCTTTTTTCCATTTTCATGAACCTCCAGAAATTCCAATTTCCCCTTCCGCACAATTCCTTTTGATTTCAAAATGCTTAGATAAAACAATAACTGCCACCGTGCCCCTTCCGCACCTGCATCAGACTTTTTTATCTCTACTGCATAATCTTTTGTCAATTCGTCCAATCGGATATTGTCAATCACAATCTCTGTATTCTTCTTACCTTCTGCAAGCTGTTTATGAATTTCCCTTCCGATTTTTACATGCTCACTGTCATCTTGTAAATTCAAGCGATTACCTAACAGGTAACACTGTCTCTTGCAATAAAAATAGCTGTTCATTAAAGTTCCATTTACCTGCATAATAAATCTTCCCTCCTTTCTTGGCAGATACTGTTAAAATCCTCCATGTCTCCAGATATCACGTTCACTGACATGGAACATACGGGCAACTGTTTTGACTGCTTCAGATTCGTCCATCCCTTCTGCGATTAATTCAAGAATCTTTGCGATAATATGTAACCATTTTACTGCTGACATAATTTCTCCCTCCTTAAAATGAACTAACTATTCTATTAACTTTTCCCTTAACTTATCTATACTATAGCTCATTTTAGTGAATGATTGTAGTGAACGATTTTTATTTATTTCTGTTACTCTTTATCAGCTTTTTTCTTATTTTTATCTTATATTATGTTACTCATATAGGAACATGACTACTAAAACGCAAAAAAGTTCCTCACTTCGTATTTGAGTGAAGAACTTTTTTATGTTGTTATTTTTTCTTTAAAAAAACATCTCATGTTATTGTTCATCTGTGATACCGTGCTTTGTTATCGTGATACCGAAAAAGTGTCAATACATCCCATGTTATTGTTCATCCTCTGATAATGTACCCTTTTATCGCCAATTATCTGTTGTGTCAATACATCCCATGTTATTGTTCATCTGAAAAATTCAAATGGTAAGTTGTACCTTGTAACGTGTCAATACATCCCATGTTATTGTTCATCTTGCTGGTCTTTAAAACATGGTCAGCAAGTGGTGTTGTGTCAATACATCCCATGTTATTGTTCATCTAGATGAGTTTGAACTCGATATTGTAAATAAAGTTGGTGTCAATACATCCCATGTTATTGTTCATCAAATTCCGTGGATGTAGGGAAACTTTTCTGTAAAACGTGTCAATACATCCCATGTTATTGTTCATCGATAATCTTGAAGGAAAATATTGTTTTGTTGATTATGTGTCAATACATCCCATGTTATTGTTCATCTAAACTTATTAATGATGATTCTGAATTTGTACGTATGTGTCAATACATCCCATGTTATTGTTCATCGATATGAATGATGAATTTTGGTCAAGATATAATGTGTGTCAATACATCCCATGTTATTGTTCATCTTACCTTGTATAGTTAATACTGGTATAGTTTCTTCTTGTGTCAATACATCCCATGTTATTGTTCATCTTGTGGAGCTTGGGGCGATGTTGTTGATTTACATGTGTGTCAATACATCCCATGTTATTGTTCATAATCGAGCTTGTTTTTAATCCAAACGAAGCAAAGCAGGTGTCAATACATCCCATGTTATTGTTCATCTCACAATACGGAAGATCAGTTCCTGTAATTGAAACAAGTGTCAATACATCCCATGTTATTGTTCATCATGAATACTCGATGTTCAAGGGATTTGAAATTTTATGTGTCAATACATCCCATGTTATTGTTCATCTCACGATTTTAAGGCATTTCTAATTCACCTTATCTCGTTGTCTCCTTTATTTTAAAGCATTTTTCGTTTTTTTACCAGCCTTTTTCATATTTTCTATTTTTTCTTTTGCAATACCTCAATCCCCTTATATTTTCTAGCTTTTTAGAGTTTTCCTTACTTTTCCGCCTGGTAAAAAACTTTTCTATTTATTTCCATCTATAATTACAGTATCCAAACCCTCTTGAATTTAATTCACAGATTCCTGTTCCCAGTAAAAAATATGCCATTTTCTGTGCCTGTTCTTCATCTGAAATTTTAAGACTAACCTTATCTCCCAACAAGCAAATTTCTTTATATTCATTTGGAATCGGACTTCTATTCAAAAAATGAAAGTCTGTATACAATTGAAAATCTTCATTCAAATTTTCACCTGTATACTGTTTATATTTTTTTACGGCATTTTCAAATAAATGTTTTTCAAAGTCATCTAAAGACATCTGATTTCTCCAATAACCTTCATCTGATTTTTGAATCACCGGTGTCAGGCTGTAAATTTCACGAATTCTTTTTTGAGGTAAAATTCGTCCTTCTATCGTAAGTCCTTTTATAAATGGATTATGATGGTCTTTTAATACTTCATAAAAATATTTTGCAAGTTTTGCATCGACTGTACGAATTGTGATTGTATAAATCTTATCTTTTTTATACACTCCTTCTTTTTCAAGTGGATAGCATCCATTAAAGCAATAATTTTTAAACTGATTTTCTTCATGGTAGTCCAACCATTTTGATTCCTTTGCAAGCGCTGAATCAATAAATCCTGCTTCTCTTGCAAGTAGCTTTTTGGTTTCAATATCCTTTAACAAATACACTTTTAGTTTCATTTCAAATACTTTCATAAGTTGTTTTCCTCCGAAGCTCTTATGTTCTGCAACTAGGATAACATATATCTTTTATCATTTCAGTACTTTCTTCATAATCTCTAACAACCTTTCCATATCAATCGGTTTTGACACATGTTCATTCATTCCTGCCTCCAGTGCTTTTTGTCTATCCTCTTCAAATGCATTTGCCGTTATTGCCACAATTGGAATATTAGCTGTTTCTGGATTTTCTAGCTTTCGGATTTGGCGGGTTGCTTCGTATCCATCCATAATCGGCATTTGAATATCCATCAAAATCAAATCATACTGACCTGGTTTTGCAGTTCTCATTTTTTCTACCGCTATTGTTCCATCTTCTGCCGTATCTAAAATAAACCCTTCTTCTTTTAGCAGTTCTACTGCAATTTCCCGATTCAATTCATTATCCTCGGTCAAAAGAATCTTCTTTCCTTTGAACAAGTTTTCAAAATTCTTATCTTCACTAAACCTTTGTATCTGCACTATTTTTTTGCGTGTATTTGCTTCCCATTCGTTCGGCTGACCGCTGACTTTAAATGGCAATATTACCGTAACTTCTGTCCCTTTCCCCTGTCTGCTTTTTACCGCAATAGTACCATCCATCCTGTCTACAATCTTTTTTACAATCGCCATTCCAAGTCCCATTCCTTCAATCCCGCTGACTGTAGAGGTCTGTTCTCTGGAAAATGGTTCAAATATATGCGCTATAAATTCTTCACTCATACCAATTCCGGTATCTTTTACACGAAATTCATATTTTGCAAATCCCGGCTCTTGTTCTTTTAATTCCTGAATTTGAAAATAAATTTTTCCTCCAGGTCTTGTATATTTTACTGCATTTTCCAAGATATTTAATAATACCTGATTTAATCTAAGTTTATCCGTAATAACATTTTTATGCACCATATTTTTGGTATCTGCACAAAATTTCAGCTGTTTCGCAGAACTATCTGTCTGAATAATTGCTTTTAAATTTTCCAGCACATCCGGTAAATACACTGGTGCGTGTTCAAGCTTTAGTGTTCCGCTTTCAATATGACTCATATCCAGAACATCATTTATTAATAACAATAAATGGTTGCTTGCTGCCTCTATTTTCGATAGATATTTTTTTACCTCCTGCGCTTCATTAACATGGGCAGATGCAAGCGCCGTATATCCGATAATCACATTTAATGGTGTTCTTATATCATGTGAAATACTGTTTAAAAAAATAGTTTCTGCACGATTGAACTGATTTTCTTTTGTTTCTTTTTCGACTCTGTTTTCTAATTGATTTTGAGTTTTCTTTTCTGAAGGATTTTGTTTCCAAGACTTCATTCTTTTCTTCTTTCTACTCACTTTCAATTATTCTTTTTTCTATCTTATTTTTCCTACAATCATACCATATCGAACTGTCTTTTCTTGTAAAAAAAGGACTCTAACCAAAAATTTTTTTCAGCTAAAGTCCTTTTTATTTTTACCCTATTTTCTATAAATATATCTCAGACGACATCTGCCACCGTTTCTTAATCTATTTCATTCCATATTTCTCTAAATCCACTTTTCCATCCACGACTTCAACTCCATCTTCTCTTAGGAGTTCTGCCTGTGCCTTTCCCCCTCCAAATGCAAATGCACCTGCAAGCTCCCCTTTGGAATTCACTACTCGAAAACACGGAATATGAAGTGGGTCTGGATTTTTATGTAAGGCATTTCCCACAGCTCTTGACATTCTCGGATTTCCGGCCATCTCTGCAATCTGTCCATACGTTGCCACATGTCCTTTAGGAATTTTTTTCACTGCTTCGTAAATTCGTTTTGTCGGACTGTCCGTTACCAAATCATAACTTTCTGCAATCATACGCTTTACATCTTCATCCGGAATACTACCATCTAAAATAATCGTATTCCAATGTTCTTTGTTTTGATGATATCCCGGAATTACAGACTCATAAGTGCTTCTCCAGAAATCACGCCACTCCGGGTCTGCTTTTACATTTAAATTCAAAAAACCATCTTTCTCATAAGTCCACAAAAATGCTTTTTTGCTTTGCTTTACCCGTACAAGCTGCCAGTTTGTATCAGAAAACGGCGTATCCACATAAGTATCCGCAAATGTTAATCCATAAGCTAAAATCTCTTCTCGTGTTTTCATCTTAATCACCTCTAAATTAATGTGTCAAATCCTTCACCCATTTATATTTTCTAAAATGCAAAAATACCCACGGAAGTTTCCCAACTTCGTCAATACAGGTACACGCATACACAACTACGACTGGCCAGTGAAAATAGTAAGTACCAAGTGCAGCAAGCGGAATTGCAAGGCACCACATGCATACTGCAAGACTGTACATATCAAACATCGTGTCTCCACCTGCTCCAAAGATTCCATTAATCGTGACATCATTGACCGAACGCCCTATCATGTAAAAGGCAATCACTCCAAACATACCTTTTAAATATCCTGCTGCCTGTGGAGTCAGATTCACGAAATGCAGAATAATCGGTGCAGTCACCAACATCAAAAGGGAAGCCATCACACCACAGACCAGTGAAATTTTTAATAAACGGATTCCATATAATTTTCCTCGTTTTAAATTTCCGGCTCCCAGTTCATTTCCAACCATAATTCCTGCTGCACTTGAAATACCCGCACTAAAACAGCAGATAATATCACGCACAACCGCAGCCACAGAGTTTGCTGCTGCCGCATTAACACCCAGATGTCCCATAAAGGATGAATAAGACGTAAATCCAATCCCCCAGAACAAACACGCACCAAGAAGCGGCAGGGCACATTTTTGAAAATCTTTTGCAAGCTGTTTATTTCGATAAAACAACCGCTTCATATCCGGATGAATGTAGCCGTCTTTATAAGAAATCACAATCGAACAGCCCAGTTCTAAAATACGTGCCACTAAGGTCGCAAGTGCTGCACCTTTTACTCCCATTGCTTCTAAGCCAAATGCACCATAGATAAATATCCAGTTTAAAATAATATTTACACAAACGGTAAATGAACTGATAATTGCCGTTGTCTTTGCATGTTCACTTGTTTTCATAATGACAAGATAACACTGCGAAATTCCGGTTAACAGATAAGAACAACCTGCAATTTTCAGATAGCTCACACCATACCCAATCAGTACAGATTCATTCGTAAAAACCAACATCAGATACTTTCCAAAGAATACACATCCAATAAAAAATATAACGGATACCATGCCACAAAGCCGAAGTGCCATACAGAAAATATCATCTAAGGTTTTGATATCTCCCTTTCCCCAGTACTGTGCCCCCAAAATTCCAAGACTTGCTGTTGCTGCTGCCAGAAACATGTTTTGGATAAACTGAATCTGTGTTGCCAGTGAAACCGCAGACATATAATTCTGGTTCATTCCCCCAAGCATAAACGCATCGGCTACTGCGACCATTGCAAGCATCAGGTTTTGCAGTACAATTGGAATCATCAGACTCCATAGTTTTCTGTAAAAAATACTGTCTTTTTCTAGTTTCATTTTAAATTCCCTTCTTAAATTTTTGATACGATTTCAACTCGCATTATAGCAAAAATTCAGACAAAAAAACACCGTGAAAAATGGCTTTTATCCCCTTTCCACGATGAATGGTATTTGTTTCTAGCTATCATATTTTCTGGTATGATTTATTCCTCAGATTCTTCTTCCAGTTTTTTCACTCTCTTTTTATAGACTCCAGAAAATACTGTTAATCCGGCAAAGCACAAACCACCTACACAAAGAAACATAATGCTTCCTGTCGCAACAGCCCCTGCAAATTTATGATAGTTGCGGTAAGAAATGATGAACCAGGCAATTCCGGTCAGAATACCTGCAATCAAACTGGCAATCGTATTTGTTTTCAGTGTCGGTTTTAATCTTCTGTCCCAGATACCATTTTTAATACAAGCGGTCAAAAGATAGACACATAAACTCATAAACACAATCCATTCCCCTGCAAGATTTTTTGCATCGTTATTTCCTAAAAGCAGCTGCACCAACATCACAGCTAACAATCCCCAAAAAGCAAACCAGCATCCATTATGTTCAATTTTAAGAAGCTTTAATTCCTGTCTTTCATCCAGATTACTTTTATTCTTCTTCATAATCCTCATCCTCCCAAAACAAATCATCTAAACCTTTTTCTAACACACGGCAGATTTTTCGACATAATTTAATCGTCGGATTGTATTCTCCTTTTTCAATGGCATTTATCGTCTGCCTTGAAACCCCAACTGCTTCCGCTAATGCTTTTTGTGTCATATCTTTTTCTGCTCTTGCTACTTTAATAGCAATATTCTTTGACACGTGTAATTCACCTCCGGCTTTTCTTTTCTCTAAGGTATCATTTATCCGATAAAAAGTCAAGTATATTTTATTTTTAGTAAACTATAAACGAACTAATAGATAATATGACAACAAAAAGTACCGGATAAAAAAGGAGCTTTTGTCCTTCTTTTCCGGTACTTTTTTCGTCTATTTTAAAATATTAGATTCTAAAATTTTTGCTAATTGCTAATATTTTAATAAAAATTTATAATTTTAAATATCCCTATCGTTTTTTATTTTCCAAATCTTATATTCTTTACTGTTCTTTTTTCAATTGAAAGATTTTCATAGGTACGAATTCCTCCATTTCCCTGAGGTGCTTGTGCCAGTAATCCCACTTTAATTTTTTTCTGTCCTGACAGGTTAAAAAATCTGGTCATATAATAAGTTTCTCCATCTTCGGAATAATGAAAAGCATAAGAATTATCTACTCTGCAAATCTGAAGCCAAACACTATTTCCAATCATATTACATCCATTCGCATCATCAGACATACCATTTTTAGTGACCACACTAACTGCCGCATGAGTATCAAAATCTGTTTTTTCAAAACAGCTTTTTGCCCAATTCTCCATATCCTCCATTACCATCAGAGACGCAGAATCATAGGTATCTTTAAAATCATGGGACACTTTGACTCTTAATACAAAATCGCCTTCTACTTCTGTATAATAGAATGGAGCATTACTCAAAGATTCCGGTGTAATTCCCTCTTCTGACACTGCTCCATTATTGCAAAAGAAATCACTTTCTTTTGGTGCATATATCTTAATTTTATTTTCTTCAACTTCCATTTCACTTTTGTTTAACCAATTAAATTCCATATCATTCTCTCCTCTACAATTTGTAACAAACTTTAATTGAATTTCCATCTTCGTATAGAAAACATCCCTCATAATTCTGCATTTCATAACGTGGCTCATAATCAACAACAAATCCTGCATCTGCCAGCTTTATCATTAATTGATTCACTTTATTCTTGCTATCAACATATATGGAAAGGGTTTTCCCATATTGAGAGTTTTCTATTTTTACATTTGCATTCATAATATCAAACTTCATTTACTCACTCTCCTTCTTTTTCTTGAATTATATTATAAATTTCTTCTGATTTCATTGGTTTATTTTATATATTTATTGAACAATATCGCAAATAAAATAAGGACAGAGTTTTCTGGTTTTTTAACCATTTTCTCTGTCCTTATTATTTATTCTTTTACTATTTTTTCCAAATACTTCACCGGTACTTCTTTTGTAAGCCACACTCCGTTTTTTGATAAGAAGAACTCATATCCATCCTGATACATTTCTCTTGCCTTTACAGTATAAATCACTGGTTTTCCATGTCTGCTTCCAACTTTAACCGCAGTTTCTTTATCCTTTGATAAATGCACATACAATCTGCTTTTGCGAATCAGACCAATCTCATCAATCGAAGAAACATACTTTTCACCTGTTCCATGCCATAATTCCTCTGGAGGTTCTACCTTTTCTAATTCAACGTCCACTGGAATGGAATGACCCTGATTCGCCCGAATTAAAGTCTTGTCCTCATTAAAAGAATATCTCTCTTTCTCATCTGTCCGGACAATTTCTTCTAAAATATCCATATTGAATTCTCTTGTTTTTGAAATGCCCTCAATCAATTCATCCACATTCGCCCAGCCATGTTCATCCAGACTGATACCAATGGTTTCTGGCTTGTGGCGTAAAATCAGACTTAAAAAACAACTGGTTCTTGTTAAGTTCATATTATCATCACCTTATCCTTATATCGTTCTAAAATTTTCTTTATCTCAATCATATCATTTTTTTCATATATATCCGCCCATTTGATTAAATGAATAAGCGACCTTATCGTTTCTTTTTTTCCTTTTTCTAATCCAAGTTTTCTTTTCAAAAATCGTTTCACGATTCTATAAATATAAACTCGTCTTGGAACTTGCAATAAATAAATCTTATCTGCATCTGCAAAGCACTGTTTACACCATTTATAATAAACACCTTCTATAATCCATTGCTCATTTTCAAGAATATCTTCCAATATTTCCTGTCGTTCTTCTGCATTTCTTTTTACCCCATAAGAATCTGCTTTATTATCCCATTGCAGTTCATCTAAATCATAATGTGTAATACCATATTCTTTTGATAATTTGTCTGCCAGATAAGTTTTTCCAGAACCGCTTCCTCCTATAATATGGATTTTCATTGAAATCTCCCCATAAAGTTCCAATTTATCATTTTTGTTTCAAAAGCTTTTACTATTTTACCTTTTTCAAACATGCGACAGTTTCAACATGCACCGTCTGACAAAATTGGTCCACGCACACACATTTTTCAACTCGATATCCTCTCTGTAAGAACACTTCCAAATCTCTTGCCAAACTGGATGGTTTACAGGAAATATACACGATCTTATCCACTCCATACTGAATAATCTTTGGCAGTGCTTTTGGATGGATTCCATCTCTTGGCGGGTCAAGCACGATCGTATCTGGTTTTTCTTTGATCTCATCGATCACTTTTAATACATCGCCTGCGATAAAGTGGCAGTTTTCGATTCCATTTAAAGCTGCATTTGCTTTTGCTGCTTCAACTGCTTCTTCCACAATTTCCACACCAATTACCTCTTTTGCTACCGGTGCTAAAATCTGTGAAATCGTTCCGGTTCCGCTATATAAATCAAACACGGTCATATCTTTTGTACTTCCAAGGTATTCTCTTGCAGTATTGTAAAGTACTTCTGCACCGTAAGAATTTGGCTGAAAGAAAGAAAATGGCGTCACTTTGAATTTTAATCCTAAGATTTCTTCGTAGAAGTAATCCTGTCCATAAAGAATTCTCGTCTCATCGCTTCTTACCATATCGGATAATCCATCATTGATAATATGAAGAAATCCCACAATTTTTCCTTCCAAATCCAATGCAAGAAGTGCTTCTTTTAATGGTGTTAAATCCATTTCTTCCTGACTTGTAGTTACCAGATTGACTAAAATTTCTCCGGTTGTGTTGGCACGGCGTAACAGCAGATGGCGCAGATAGCCCACATGCTGCATTTTTTTATAAAAACTGGTCTTTCTTTCCTGAAAATATTCAAGGACACAACAAAGGATTTTTGTCATATCTTCATGTACCAATTTACAGTCACGGGCACTTAACACATCATAAGTACTGCCTTTTTTGTGCAGTCCAAGTGCAAGCGGTCCGTCCTTATATTCATCTCCGAAGGAAAATTCCATTTTGTTGCGGTAAGCAAATTCAAATGGACTTCCTTTGATTCCTTCAAATACATAATCCGGATTTCCGTTTTCGTCTACCTGTCCACCATTTTTTACTGCTGTATCTAAAAGTTCTTTTACCTGCTTTGCCTTCATCTTAAGCTGGTCTTCATAAGACATGGTCTGATACATACAGCCTCCACATGCCGGAAAAATGCTACAGACCGGTTCTCTTTTTTCAAGAGGAGATTTTTCTAATACTTCCAAAAGACGTCCCTCTAATTTTTTTCCACGTTTTTTATTTATCATAAAACGGACTTTCTGACCTGGGATTGCATTTTTTACAATAACCGTTTCCTCTCCAACTTTTACTTTTCCTTTATTTGGAAATTCAATTTTTTCTACTACGCCTTCATAAATTTCACCTTTTTTCAAATGTTCGACCTCCATATCTGATGCTATTTATTCTTCTTTATTTTCTATTTCATTCTTTCTAAAAAAGAAGCTCCGGTTTCCCGAAGCTTCTTTTTATTATTTTGTTACTCTTCGTCCTTATCTTCTTCGTGTTCTTCGTTTTCCTCATCATCCTCGAAGTAGTCATCGAAATCATCATCAAAGTCTTCTTCAAAATCTTCGAGATAATCCGGTGTGAAGAAACGATAAACCGCATAAGCAATTCCTGCAACTACAGATACAGCTCCAACAATTGCGAGAATCCATAAAACTGTATTTTTATTTTTCTCCTCTTCCCTTTTCTGCAATGCTGCTACTAAATCTTCAATACGATTCATGATACTACACCTTCCTCTCTTGCACAGAAACTTACTTTCCGGCAACTTTAAGTCCGTTACTTTGGCTGTTTCCATTATTATATCACGCTTATGGGAATTTTACTATCTTTTCTTTCCCGTATTTGTACCTTTATCTTTTGCATTTTGAAATAATGTTATAATTTCTTTAATTTTGCAAAGGAGGCAAACATCTTTTTTACGCCTGCTTTTTCAAAATCTACCGTTACTTCGTAATCTCTTCCACCATCAACAATGGATTTTACCACACCAGTTCCAAATTTGATATGTTTGACAGTATCTCCCACATCATAAGAAAGGCTGGATGCTTTTTTTACCTCAAATTTTTTCTGCATAAATGCCGGCTCTTTGATTGCTTTTTTCATCTGCTGGTAGCCTTTTGGAAGCGGAATTTCTTTTACTTTTCTTTCTTTGAAATTTTTTCCAAGGTCTACTAATTCCTTCGGAATTTCACGGATAAATCTGGACGGCTTATTATACTGGGTTTCTCCACGAATCATTCTCTGCTGTGCACAGGTCAGAGTTAAATCTTTCATCGCTCTTGTGATTCCAACATAACAAAGACGTCTTTCTTCTTCGATTTCAGTCGGGTCATCTGACACAATGGTCATGTAACTTGGGAATACGCCATCTTCCATTCCTGCCAGATATACATAAGGAAATTCCAGACCTTTTGCACTGTGAAGAGTCATTAGAAGTACACGGTTGTCATCTCCATCTACCGTGTCAATATCCGCAATCAACGCTACTTCTTCCAAGAAACCGCTTAAACTGATTTCCTCATTATTTGCTTCACATTCTTCTTCATAACTTACCACTTTTGTAATCAATTCATCAATATTTTCGATTCGAGATTCCGCTTCTTCTGTTTTTTCTGCCTGAAGTTCTGTCACATACCCGGTTTCGTCAATGATATCTTTCAATAATTCAGACGGACTGATATAGTCCAATTTACTTCTTAAACTCTGAATAAAGGTTACAAATGGTGTAATTTTAGATACTGCACGTCCAAGTGTTGTAATTTCATCTGCTCTTTGCAAAGCATCATAGAATCCAATTCCGTTCTGGTCTGCAAAATCCTGCACTTTAGAGAGACTTGCAGCACCAATTCCTCTCTTTGGCACGTTGATAATACGACGCACTGCAAGATCATCCCTGGCATTATCTACGGTTTTTAAATAGGCCAGCAAATCTTTGATTTCCTTACGTGCATAGAAGTTTACGCCCCCTACCAGTCTGTATGGAATATTTGCCATCAAAAATTTTTCTTCAAACATACGGGACTGTGCATTGGTTCGATATAGAATTGCGCAGTCTTTATATTCACATTCTCCCTCACGAACTCTTTTACTAATGTCTCCTGCGATATATTCTGCCTCTTCATAACCATTCATAAACTGGCGGTAATGCACGGGTTCACCGATTTCATTATCGGTCCAAAGCGTTTTTGCTTTTCTTCCAATATTATTGTGAATGACCTGATTGGCAGCCTCAAGGATTGTTTTTGTGGAACGATAATTCTGCTCCAGTTTAATTACTCTTGCTCTTGGAAATATCTTCTCAAATCCAAGAATATTTCCGATATTTGCACCACGGAACTTATAGATAGACTGATCGTCATCACCAACGACACATAAATTCTGATACTTGCCGGCTAAAAGACTGACAAACTTAAATTGCGCTGTGTTCGTATCCTGATATTCGTCTACCATAATATACTTAAATCTTTCCTGATAAGAATCCAGCACATCCGGACAGCTCTGGAACAATTCAACAGTTTTTACAATCAAATCATCAAAGTCCAATGCATTGTTTTTCTTTAATTCTTTCTGATACTCTGTATACGCCATTGCAATTTTTTTCCGGCCGTAATCGTCCATCACACTTTTTTCGTATTCTTCTGGGCCAACCAGATTATCCTTTGCAGAAGAAATTGCACCTAAAATCGCACGTTCTTTATAGATTTTCGTGTCAATATTCAGTTTTTTGCAGACTTCTTTCATCAGACTTTTCTGGTCATCGGTATCATAAATCGTAAAATTATTTTCATAGCCTAAGCGATCTATGTATCTTCTTAAAATTCGCACACAACTTGAGTGAAAGGTTGAAACCCAGATGCTTTCTGAGCCAAATCCCACAATCTTATCCACTCGTTCCCTCATTTCACCTGCTGCCTTATTCGTAAATGTAATCGCCATGATATTCCATGGATTAATTCCTTTTTCATCGATCAGATATGCAATTCGATGGGTCAGCACACGGGTCTTTCCAGAACCGGCGCCTGCTAAAATTAAAACCGGACCTTCCGTCTGTAAGACAGCTTCTTTCTGTTCCGGATTTAAGGTATCATATATACTCATAAACCTGCACCTTCTTTAAGATTATTTTTCAGTGTCACCTGTTTCTACAATATACCATACTCCCCTTACCGGCTTCAAGCGTGAAAATTTTACAGAAATTCGTTTACAAATAGTTTTGAAAACTATATAATATAGCATAGAGGTGATAAAATGACAATTGACACAAAAGACATGCTCAATAGTATTCTTGAAAGCATTTCTCGTATTTCTTATATTAAACCTGAAGAAATTCCGGAAATTGATTTATATATGGATCAGGTAACGACATTTATGGAGAGTCATCTTTCTTCTTCAAGAAGACATGAAGGAGATAAAATTCTGACGAAAACCATGATTAACAACTATGCCAAAAATAACCTGTTACCGCCACCGGTCAAAAAGAAATATTCAAAAGAGCATCTTTTAATGCTTACTTTTATCTATTATTTAAAAAATATTTTATGTATCAATGATATCCAGACCCTGCTTGATCCGATTTCCGAAAATTATTTTTCCGGTGACGGCTCAATGGATATGACCGAACTTTATAATGAGATTATGAACTTAGAACTTAAGCAGATTGAGCCACTTGCCAAAGACGTGACCAAAAAATATAAACTTGCCTGCAGTTCTTTTGAGCACGCAACCGAAGAAGAACAGGATTTTCTCCGAAAATTCTCTTTCATCTGTATGCTCAGTTTTGACGTGTATGTTAAAAAACAGGTTATCGAAAAAATTATAGACGATATGGCAGATAACCAGCCCAAAGATACGAAAAATAAGAACAGTAAGAAATAATAAATTGTAAAAATCTCAAAAAAATGGAGAGGTACACATTTTTATTTTTAAAAGGTCCTCTCCTGACTTTTTCTTTTCTATTTTTATTCTTCTGTTTTTTCTGCCATTCGCTTAAATACCATTTCGTATCCGTCATTTCCATAGTTCAGACTTCTGTTTACACGGCTGATGGTTGCTGTGGAAGCACCTGTCTTTTCGGAAATATCAAGATAAGTTCTCTTATCTTTGAGCATCTTTGCTACTTCAAAACGCTGTGACAAAGACAAGATTTCATTGATTGTGCATACATCTTCAAAAAATGTATAACATTCCTCTCTATCTTTTAAACATAAAATCGCATCAAATAAAGAATCGACTGCTTCTGTATGAATTTTTTTACTCATAATTCTAACTCTCCTATTATAATGTATATTTTTGTCACCCCAGTATGACTTCTCTTCTTCCTATATTAACACACTAAAATTTTAAAGTAAAGCAGTATTTTTCAAAATTTACTTATTAAGAAATTTTTTCAGTTCTTCTACAGAACGGTTTACAATCAACTCTTCCGGAAAATCAATTTCTCTTATTACCTTTTCTGCAAAACAATGACAGCCAACCAATGCATCTGTATGTGCATCACTATCAACCACAACCGGAACTTCATATTTCTTGCAATAGTGAAGCATGGTCTTTACATTCTCTTCCCCATTTTCTCTGGTACAGCGAGGGTCTAACGAGTTATTATTCACTTCCAGAAGTACATGATGTTTCTTTGCCCCAAGTACCAGCTGTTCATAATCGACCGGAAATCTTCCATCGTCCGGATGCCCGATAATATTCACATAAGGATTTTCCATAACTTTTAAATAAGTCTGTGTATTTTCTTCTTTTGTACCAGACTTAAAACAAGGTATATGCATACTTGCAATCACGATATCCATTTTTTTTAAGAGATTTTCTTCCATATCTACTTTACCATCTTGATTTAAGATGTTAAGTTCCACACCAAACAGCATTTCTACCCCAAACATCTTTCGTTCCAGCATTTTTAAATTTGCAAAATAAAACGAATGACAGGTTCCCGGCATTTTCATTGCATGTTCTGTGATTCCCAACAACTCCAGCCCTTTTTCTGATGCAGACTGTGCCATTTCTTTAATCGTATTATAGGCATGTCCGCTTGCAATCGTATGTGTATGCACATCCAGTACGTACTTCATGATATTTTCCTCCTGATTCAACTATGTACTCTCGGAGTCTTTATTCCTTCTCCTCTGTAAAATTTTTTCTTGCTAACAGGGCTTTTATTATACCGCTCTTATCTTTCAAAATCAAGTATGTTTTCCTATTACACTATAGCATTAACATCGTAAAAACAACGCAAAAAAAGACAGCGTATAGAAAAAATTTTCTGGACACTGTCTCTTGCTTTAAAGCGGACATTCGCAATCAGCTTAATGCTCTGTGCATTTGAAGCAGGAATGCTTATCTGCGGTAAAGCGGACATTCGCAATCCTCTTCGCTACTTGCTCATGAACGCAGTCGCTTTGCGCTCTGTCAGTGGAAGCTTTCAACTCCCACTGACAGAAGCATCCCCCCTCCACCGCTTAGTGCTTCGCACACTTGAAGCGGGGGAATGCTTATCTGCGTTCAAATTTGAATATCTTTTACAGTAATTCGCCAAATAAATCTTTTACAGTCGGATAAATCTTAGCAAATTTCTGATATTTTTCTTCATATTTTGCTGCCAGTTCCGGTTCCGGTTCTACCGTATCAATAACTTTTACAATCTTAGCTGCTGCATCCTCTACGGAAGCGAACTCTCCGTTTGCAACTGCTGCAAGCATTGCACCGCCAAGTGCCGGTCCTTCTTCGGATTCAATTACATCTACTTTGATGTTTAAGATGTTTGCAATCATTTTCTTCCATAACGGACTCTTTGCACCGCCGCCACAGATTTTTGTGCGTTCAATCTTAATTCCAAGAGATTTTGCAACCTCAAAGGAATCACGGATTGCAAAAGCGACACCTTCCAAAACAGCCTGTGTCATATCGGCTCTTGTGCTGTCCATTGTAAGACCAATGAAAGTTCCTCTTGCATTTGGATTATTGTGAGGAGAGCGTTCTCCCATCAGATATGGCAGGAAGTATACATTATTTTCACCAAGTTTTTCAATTTTTGCCTGCTCACCGGCATAATCTTTTGTTCCGATGATTTCATCCATCCACCATTTATTACAGGAAGCCGCACTTAACATACATCCCATTAAGTGATAATTTCCATCTGCATGAGCAAATGCATGGAGTGCATTGTGTGGGTCTACACCAAATTCTTTGCTTGAAATAAAGATTGTTCCACTTGTTCCAAGGGAAATGTTACACATTCCATCGCCAACAGTTCCTGTTCCAACTGCGGCTGCTGCATTGTCACCTGCACCTGCTACTATCTTACAGGTTGCCGGAATACCCAGTTCTTCTGCTAATTCCGGTTTTAATGTTCCAACTACTTCATAGCTTTCAAACAGTTTCGGCATCTGTTCTTCTGTGATTCCGCAGATATCAAGCATTTCTTTTGACCAGCAACGGTTCTTTACGTCCATTAACAGCATACCGGATGCATCGGACATATCACTGCAGTGAGTACCGGATAATTTATACGCCAGATAGTCTTTTGGAAGCATGATTTTTTTGATACGTTTGAAATTCTCCGGCTCATTTTCTTTTACCCACAGAATCTTCGGTGCAGTAAATCCTGCAAATGCAATATTTGCTGTATACTCAGAGAGTTTGTCTTTTCCGATTACTTCATTTAAGTAAGCAGTCTCTTTTGTTGTTCTTCCGTCATTCCAAAGAATTGCCGGACGAATGACTTCATCATTTTCATCTAAGATAACAAGACCATGCATCTGTCCACCAAAGCTGATACCTGCAACCTGACTCTTATCACATTCTGCTGTCAGCTCTTTGATTCCCTCAATACTCTGTGTCCACCAGTCTTCCGGTTTCTGTTCTGACCAGCCTGGATGCGGAAAAGAGAGAGGATATTCTCTGGAAACGATTTTTTCAATTTTGCCTTCTTCGTTCATTAACAGTAATTTTACAGCGGATGTACCAAGGTCAACACCAATGTATAACATATTTTCTTCTCCTTATTCACTAAGAGGCTGCTCTTTCGGGCAGCCTCCATTTTTGATTCTTACCTGCAAAAATTATGCAAATGGATTTTCTGTTGGGTACAGAGTTCCCTTTGGCTGGTTGTAGTCGATTTCTTCTACATCAATGCCAAGGTATTTAAATACTTCATAGAGCGCTTTTCCGAAGTGTCCAAAAGCAACTGCTCCGTGATGTGGATAGTTCTTTTCTACCAGTACGTGACGATAGAAACGTCCCATTTCCGGAATTGCAAAGATACCGATTGCACCAAAGGAACGAGTTGCTACCGGAAGAACTTCACCATGTGCGATGTATGCACGAAGTTTGCAGTCAGCTGTGCTCTGCAGACGATAGAATGTGATATCTCCAGGGATGATATCTCCTTCAAGAGTTCCCTGTGTTACTTCTTCCGGAAGTGCTCTTGCCATAATCATCTGATATTTCATAGAACAGAAGGACAGTTTCTGGGAAGCTGTATTTCCACAATGGAATCCCATGAATGTATCTTTATGTGTATAGTTGAATTTTCCTTTGATTTCATCATTGTACATATCAGCCGGAACTGTATTGTTGATATCAAGCAGAGTAACGATATCCTGGCTTACAACAGTACCAATGAATTCACTTAATGTTCCCCAGATATCTACTTCACAGGATACCGGAAGTCCTCTTCCTGTTAAACGGCTGTTTACATAGCAAGGTACAAAACCAAACTGTGTCTGGAATGCCGGCCAGCATTTTGTTGTCAGGGCAACATACTGTCTTGCACCTTTATGAGCTTCTACCCAGTCAAGCAGAGTAATTTCATACTGAGCAAGTTTTGGAAGAACTTCCGGTTTTTTGTTTCCTTCTCCCAGTTCTTCTTCCATTTCTTTTACAATGCCTTCGATACGTGGGTCTCCAGCATGTTTGTTAAAGCTTTCAAACAGGTCAAGTTCGGAGTTTTCTTCAATTTCAACACCTAAATCATACAGACGTTTGATTGGAGCATTACAAGCAAGGAAGTCTGTAGGACGTGGTCCAAAGCTGATGATTTTTAAGTTTTTGATTGCAACGATTGCACGTGCGATTGGCTCAAATTCAGCAATCATATCTGCAACTTCTTCCGGTGTTCCAACTGGATATTCCGGAATATACGCTTTTAATTCACGCAGTTTTAAGTTGTAGCTTGCGTTGAGCATACCACAGTAAGCATCACCACGACCCTGTACTAAGTTGTCTCCTCTTTCTTCTGCTGCTGCAACAACCATAGCTGGTCCATGGAAGTATTTTACCAGTAAAGTTTCTTCTGTTTCTGGTCCAAAGTTTCCAAGATATACAACTAATGCATTACATCCTGCTTCACGCAGTTCTTTTAATGCCTGTTTCATATCCATTTCATTTTCTACAACTGTTGGACATTCGTAGATTTCACCTTTATAAGCTGCTGCTACTGCTTTTCTTCTGTTTTCGGACAGAGATTTTGGGAAACAGTTACGGCTTACTGCTACAATACCTAATTTTGCCTGTGGCATATTTGATAAATTCATTTTATTTTCCTCCTGAAAAATGAAACTAAAAATTTGATTTTATATTTCTTATTTTACGGAAAGATTTTCTCCAATCAATCCTTCAAAAGCGCCCTGGATTTTTGCATCTTTATGCGCGATGAGCCATTTATTTTTTGCAAAAAGCAGTTTGTCTTCTGCTGTATTGTTCTGTGGTGCCGGTGCATCCTCGTTTGTTCCTTTCGGAAGAATGACTGCTGTACAGAACTTATTTTCATTTACATTACATGGTGCATAGTGAAGGGTGGTTGCATATACTTCCACGACCGTTCCTGCCGGAACAAGAAATGCTTCCATCTTCTCTGTCTGATATGTACCGTCAGCTTCAATGTCCTGCTCTTTTCCAAGAATCAGGATTAAATCTGTTAATGCTACATTGACTTCACTATCTCTGTGGTATTCCACTGCATTCAACAGATAATTGCTTCCATTACAATAACCTACCTGAATCGGCATTCCTCCAAAAAGACTGTAGGCAATCTTTTCTACGCTTGGACAGGCTTCAAGGGCTTCATCTGAAGCAACATAAATAACATCATCCGGCTTTGGTGTTTTCTCAAGTGCAGCCAGAAGATCACTTACGTTAAGTCCTGTTACAACTTTTCCGTATGGAGCAAATGCTTTGTCCATGACATTTAAAATTTCCATGGGACGTTACCTCCTTCTTAATTAGTTTAGTCATTAAACTATATACTTATGCTACCATCGAATGTAAAAAAAATCAAGTCGTTTTTTGCTTTTTTTATAAAAAAATTCTACTTGCAATTTTGCAAGTAGAATTTTTCTTTTACTTTATAATAATATCTTCTTTTAAAGAACTCTTCGAAATTTCTGAAAGTGTTCCATCCTCTTTTAACGGCTCTAATGCCTGTTTTTCGATTGCCTGGATTAATCCATTATTTTTCTTACCAAAGATAGCAATTTTGGTATTTTTCGGCTTTTCAGTTAACTCATCTTCTATCGCACTGACATCTGCATAAGCATTTGTTGCTTCATATTTTTCACAATTTTCTTCTGTCATGCCAACACTTGAAATCACACAATCATAAATGTCTGCATCTAATGATTTTAATAAATTTTTCTGGGTAGTATCGATAATTTCAAGTTTTAATCCAAGTTTTTCTGCTACCTGTTCTGCTACCTTTGCCTCAAATCCATCCGGTCTTGCGGTATCGGTATTTAAATAACTCATCGGAGAATCATTTAAATTCATTCCGACTTTTAAGACACCTTTTTCTATAGTAGAAATACTTCCATCAGAAGATGTCTTTCCCACACCACAACCTGACAGAGAAATTATCATTAAAACAGCGGCTAACGCTACTGCTCCCAGTTTTCTTCTTATGTTTTTCACATTTTTTACCTCACTTTTTGTTTTTGTTAACGCATACATTCCATTTTGCTAACACTACGATATCATGCTCCTTCTTCTTTGTCAAATATGTGCCTTCGGTTCTTGCAAAAGGATTTTGCTAATGGTATGATAGAGCTAAAAGAAAAACTGGAAGGAGTCATTGAATTATTATGGCAAATTCTTGGAATGGAAAACCTTACTATTCATTCGATGCAATGCTAAAGGAACGATTTTCCACCAAAGTTTATAAAGTAGCATTAAATGGAGGAATGAGCTGTCCAAACCGTGACGGTACACTCGGAAACGGAGGCTGTATTTTCTGCAGTGCCGGAGGTTCCGGTGATTTTGCCGGAAATTCCTGTGACAGCATCACCACCCAAATTACGATTCAGGCTGACCGCCTCAGAGAAAAACGTGGGGCAAAAAAATTTATTGCCTATTTTCAAGCATACACAAACACCTATGCTCCCGTTGACTATCTGGAAAAAATTTTTACAGAGGCACTTTCTTATCCCGATGTTGTCGCAATTTCTATCGGCACACGCCCCGATTGCCTTGGAGACGATGTCATTGCACTTCTAAAACGTTTGAATCAGATAAAGCCTGTCTGGGTTGAACTTGGTCTTCAAACCATGCATGAAGAAACTGCTCGCTACATTCGCAGAGGCTACTCACTCTCCTGTTTTGAAACAGCAGTAAAAAATTTAAAAGACGCAGGGCTTGAAGTCATTGTGCATACCATTCTTGGACTGCCAGGCGAATCAAAAGAAGATATTTTAGAAACGATTGATTATTTAAATCACAAAGACATTCAGGGAATTAAACTTCAGCTTCTGCATGTTTTAAAAGGAACCGATTTAGCTTCTGATTATCTGGATGGTAAATTTAAAGTCTACTCCATGGAAGAATATATTGATTTGGTCATCAGCTGCCTCGAACGCCTTTCACCAGACATCGTTGTCCATCGCGTAACAGGAGACGGTCCAAAAGCACTTTTAATCGCCCCTTTATGGAGCAGCGCAAAAAAAACAGTATTAAACACCCTTCATCATGAGTGTAAAATCCGAAACACCTGGCAGGGCAGACTGTTTCATGAAACCTGAAAACCTATCACAAATGTACTCTTGGATTTTTTCTGTAACTATCATAAAAGATTTCAAGAGAACATTACATTTAAAAGGAGGACTCTCATGGGAGAATCACTTACTTTATATAAACTTATTGTACTCTATATGCTGGAAAAGGTAGATTTTCCACTAACCAACGCACAGATTTCCGGATTTATTCTTGATAAAGGATATACTACCTATTTCCATTTACAGCAGGCACTTTCAGAGTTAACCGAATCCGAGTTAATCCACTGCGAAACTATCCGAAATTCTTCTTATTTCTCGATTACAAAATCCGGAGAACAGACACTTGAGTATTTCGGAAAAGAAATTCCTAAAGAAATCAAAGGAGAAATTGCTGAATTTTTCAAAAATAATGCAATGGAAATCAAGGAAGAACTTTCAACCTTTGCCAATTATTACAGAGGAGAAAAAGAAGGTTATCAGGTTCGATGCAGCGCAAAAGAAAAAGAAGTACCGCTTATTGAATTAACTATGACCGTTCCGACAAAAGCTGCCGCTGAAGCCGTGTGTGCTTCCTGGCAGACAAAAAATAAAGCCGTATATGAAAAACTGCTGGACATGCTCATGTAGCATGCTCAGCAATTTTTTTTAAATGTTCCTGTATCTGTTTTTCATATCCGTTTTCACTTGGATGATAAAATTTCGTCCCCTCTATCTCAGATGGAAGATACTGCTGTTTTACATAATGATTCGGATAATCATGTGCATACTTATATCCAATTCCACGTCCAAAATTTGACGCTCCTTTATAATGTGCATCCTGAAGATGCGGAGGAACGGTTGTTTTTACCTGTTTTACATTTTCCATTGCATCAAAAACCGCCATATATGCCGCATTGCTTTTTGGCGCACACGCTACATATAAAACTGCCTGCGATAAAATAATCTGAGCTTCCGGCATACCAACCCGCTCTACTGCCTGAGCTGCCGAAACTGCAACTTGAAGTGCCTGTGGATCTGCATTTCCTACATCTTCTGAAGCACAAATCATAATTCTTCTTGCAATAAATTTAATGTCCTCACCGGCATAAAGCATCTTTGCCAGATAATAAACTGCTGCATCAGGATCAGAACCTCTCATACTTTTGATAAATGCCGAAATCGTATCGTAATGATTGTCTCCGGTTTTATCATAACGCACTACTCGTTTCTGAATACATTCAGAGGCAACTTCTAATGTAATATGTATCTTTCCATCTTCACTTTTTTCGGTTGTAAGAATGGCAAGCTCTAATGCATTTAAAGCTGCTCTTGCATCTCCGCCTGCAATATCCGAAAGGAATTCTCTTGCATCGTCATCCAATACCGCACCATAAGCACCCATTCCTTTTTCGGTATCTGATACCGCCCTTAAAAGCAGCTTATCAATATCTTTCTTTTCAAGTGACTTTAATTCAAACACAATCGAGCGTGAAATCAGCGCACTGTTTACTTCAAAATACGGATTTTCCGTAGTTGCCCCGATTAAAACCAGCGTTCCATCCTCTACAAACGGAAGCAGATAATCCTGCTGCCCTTTATTAAACCGATGAATCTCATCTACAAATAAAATCGTCTTTTTTCCGTACATTCCAAGATAATCCTGTGCCGTTTTTACGACTTCTTCCATGTCTTTCTTTCCGGCAACCGTCGCATTCATCTGACAAAATCTTGCACTTGTTGTATTTGCAATCACCTTTGCAAGTGTTGTCTTTCCGGTTCCCGGAGGTCCGTAAAAAATAATACTACTCAGTTTATCTGCCTTAATCGCACGATAAAGCAGTTTTCCCTTTCCAATAATATGTTCCTGACCTACCACCTCTTCTAAAGAAACCGGTCTCATCCTTGAAGCAAGCGGAGATTCGTTTTCTAAAGTCTGTTCTTTCATATAATCAAATAAATCCATAACCTTCTCCATTTCGTAAAATATATTTTGTCAAGCGGATATTCGCAATCCGCTTTCGCTACTTGCTTAAATTTACTTCAAAAGCAGTTCATCCACCGTAACAAATTCATAGTTTTCTTTTTCAAGCGTATCAATAATCTGAAATGCCGCCTGAACGGAAGTTTCAAAAATATCATGCATTAAAATAATATCACCTTCTTTCACATCTTTCACTACTCTTTTTACGATTTTTTCTGTATTTTGCAGTTTCCAGTCAAGAGAATCAACATTCCAGAAAACAGGAAGCATGGTCACACAAAAATCCAGATTTTTCTTCCACTCCCCAAACGGTGGACGCACAAATGAAGGGCAGACTCCGGTTGTCTCATAAATTTTATTACAGCCTTTTAATATTTCTTCTTTCGCTTTCAATTCTGAAAGTTTATTTAACTGCACATGGTTATAAGTATGACTTCCGATTAAATGTCCTTCTTCTGCCATCCGTTTTACAATCTCTTCATTTCCTTCGATATTATTTCCAATCAGAAAAAAAGTTGCCATGACTTTTCGCTTTTTTAGACCATCTAAGAGTTCTTCTGTATAAACCGGATGGGGTCCGTCATCAAAGGTCAGTGCAATTTTCGGATGTTCCTCATCTGAAAGTGCTCCAAATACAGATTGTTCTTTTTTATCAAAGTCTCCATCTAAACCTGCCACGGCGATTAGCATAAAAAATAAAATCGTAATACCGGCTAATCCTTTTATTCGCTTCATTCTTTTCTATCCAAATTCTCAGTTTTACTTGTTATAACAATATATTCAAAAAAAGCCGGATACTTCCAAAAAAGTATCCAGCTTTTTAAAACTTACATTTTTACAATTTTTTATTTGTAAAGCGGACATTCGCAATCCGTTCCGCACACTTGAGGCGGGGGAATGCTTATCTGCAGTAAAGCGGACATTCGCAATCCGCTTCGCTACTTGCTCATGAACGCAGTCGCTTCGCGATCTGTCAGTGGGAGCTTTCAACTCTCACTGACAGAAGCATCCCCCTCACCCGCCGCTTAGTGCTCTGCGCACTTGAAGCGGGGAGAATGCTTATCTGCGTTCAAATGCATCTACAAGTTCCTGGCCGTCATCATATCCGGCTTTCTTTAATTCTTCTACAAACCATTCGTCAATGCCATCTACCGCTTTTTTGAAGGACTCTACATCAAGTTCTTCATTTTTCAGTACTTCTACACCATTTTCATTTTGCCAGCGGGAGAGAATTTCGTCATCTCCTGCACGGTTGATTTCACGTTCATACTGTACTGCTTTCTGTCCGACTTCATCGACTACTTCCTGCTGTTCCGGTGTCAGTGCATCATAAACACCCTGATTGATTCCAAAGAACAGACAGTCATAGTTTGCATTCCACAGCGAACAATATTTCTGTACTTCCTGCACACTTGCTGCATCAATTGCCGGAAGTGGATTTTCCTGACCTTCTACCGTATTCTGCTGAAGTGCTGTATAAGTTTCAGACCAGTTCATGTTCGTTGCATCTGCGCCCCATCTCTTATAACATTCCATCAACAAATTGGAACCTGCTACACGAATTTTTAAATTTTTCATGTCATCTACAGAAGTAACCGGTCTGACAGAGTTTGTCAGCTGTCTGAATCCATTTTCTGCAATTCCCATACAATGAATATCATAATCTTCAAGAATAGATTTTAACTTTTCTCCGGCTTCACCATCGAGTTTTGCGTCAGCATCTTCTACAGAATCAAATAAGAATGGAAGAGATACCACATTAAATCTCGGGTCAAATGCAGAGTAAATTAAGTTTGAATGTAAGGAAATCTGCACCGGGTCTCCATTCATAAGTGCCTGAATTCCCTCTGACTGGTTTCCGTTTGTCAACTGGTCTGCTGCATACACATTTACCTTGATCTTGCCGCCTGTTGCCTGTTCCATCATTTCGCCAAATTTCTGTCCGGCCTGTGCCCAGGTACTGGTTTCTGTGGTAGAGCATGCAAAGTTCCAGGTCTGTTCTTTCCAGTCTAAGTCACTTCTGTCCTCTACTTCATAATTTCCTGCACTGCTTTTTGCAGTAAATACATTAATTAAATCTTTTACTTCTGCCTCGTCAAATCCTTCTGCAACCAGCTGTTCTTCATACCACTGCGGAATGTCCGCAACTGCATCTTTGAAAGAATCAATGTCAAGGTCTTCGTACTCTGTGATTTCCACACCGTTTTCTTTTGACCAGCGGGATTTGATTTCATCGTCACCGGAACGGTTGATCTCACGTTCAAAATCAACTGCTTTTTTACCTGCTTCATCAACTACAGCCTGCTGCTCCGGTGTCAGTGCATCGTAGATATCCTGGTTGATGCAGAAGAACAGACAGTCATAGTTTGCATTCCACATAGAGCAGTATTTCTGCACTTCCTGTACACTTGCAGCATCAATTGCCGGAAGTGGATTTTCCTGACCTTCTACTGTATTCTGCTGAAGTGCTGTATAAGTTTCAGACCAGTTCATGTTGGTCGCATCTGCGCCCCATCTCTTGTAACATTCCATTAACAGGTTAGAGCCTGCTACACGGATTTTTAAGTTTTTCATGTCGTCTACGGAAGTTACCGGTCTGACAGAGTTTGTCAGCTGTCTGAATCCGTTCTCTGCCATACCCATGCAGTGAAGTCCGTACTCAGATAAGATTTCATCTAATTTCTGTCCTGCTTCGCCATCCAGCTTCGCATCTGCATCTTCTACAGAATCAAAAATAAATGGTAAAGATACAACATTAAATCTTGCATCAAATGCAGAATAAATCAGGTTTGAATGCATGGAAATCTGTACCGGATCTCCGTTCATAAGTGCCTGAATGCCTTCTGACTGATTTCCGTTTGTCAGCTGGTCTGCTGCGTATACATTTACTTTTACTTTACCGCCGGTTGCCTGTTCCATTAATTTTCCAAACTGTTCTCCGGCCTGTGCCCAGGTACTGGTTTCGGTGGTAGAACATGCAAAGTTCCAGGTCTGTTCTTCCCAGCCAAGGTCACTGTAATCATCAATCTGATTATAGTCATCATCAGACTGGCTCTCTTCTGCCTCAGAATCATCTGCTGCAAGTTTCGATGTTCCTGTATAAGAACTTCCTGCGAAGAGTTTTGGCAGACAAGTAGAAATCTGCGGAATATAAGTCACCATCAAAAGGACAACTACGCAGGCTGCAATCATCGGGAGCACCGCTTTGGAAATTTCCTGAAGGGTAACTTCCAGTCCTTTTTTGATTTTGACACTGATTGCAACAAATAAATTAACACCTACCGGAGGAGTAACCTGTCCGATTGCAAGGTTGACCGTTGCAACAATACCAAAGGCGACTAAATCATATCCAAGTGCTTTGCAAACCGGAAGCATAATCGGAATAAAAATATACATTGCAGAGTTTGCATCGATAAAGCATCCTGCAATTAAGAAGATTACATTTACAATTAAAAGAAACGTAAACTGATTATGTGCTACACTGGAGAGCAGACTTGACGCTGCCTGCGAAATACCAAATTTGGTACATACAAATGAAAACAAAGAAGCACATGCTACGATCAGCATGATACCACCGGTTGTCTTTGCAGACTCTACAAAGATATCTACCAGATCTTTAAATTTTACTTCACGGTAGATTACCATACCAACAAACAGACCATAAACTACGGATACCGCTGCTGCTTCTGTCGGAGTAAAGATTCCTCCATAGATTCCGCCAAGAATAATAATTGGCATTAAGAATCCCCAGAATGCATCAGCAAACGCTTTTCCACGCTCTCCCCAACTTGCTTTTTTGGTTGTCGGCTGGATTCCTTTTTTACGCACTTCAATCATAATTACAACAATCAGTGCCAGACCCATTAAGACACCCGGAATAATTCCGCCTGCAAACATATCCGCAATGGATACACCTGTAATAGAGGCATAAACTACGAATGCAATACTTGGCGGAATGACAATTGCGATAGAACTTGAAGTTGCCATCATTGCCGTTGAGAATGGAGCAGAAAATCCTCCTTCTTCTACCATTGCCGGAATTAAGACTGCACCAAGCGCAGCTACGGTTGCCGGACCGGAACCTGAAATTGCGCCAAAGAAGCAGGCTACGATAACACATACAATCGCAATACCACCTCTTCTGTGTCCTACACAGGTATTTACAAATTTAATCAGACGTTTTGAAATTCCGGCTTTTGCCATGATATTTCCGGATAATACGAAAAATGGAATGGCAAGCAATAAGAATTTACTGATTCCGGAATACATATTTGTTGCCACTATTGTTAAAGAAGTTCCCGAATATAAGATTGCACATACGGAAGAAAGTCCAAGGCAAATCGCAATCGGCACATTTAAGATTAAGAATACAAAAAATGATAAGAATAAAACCGCACTAATCACTTATGCCTCCTCCTTTCTCTTTGCAAATTTAAAGTCTGTACAAAAATCAATGCAGTATTCAATAAAATGAAGAATCATGCAGCCTGCACCAATCGGTACAAAGGACCAGAAAATCCATTCCGGCCAATTTAATACGAATGTACGTTTTCCATTTGCAAGCTGTGTCAGTACCTTATCCATTCCGTAATAGAACAGTATCATTGTAAAAATTACAGATAATACAGTCACTAAAATTGCAATTGGTTTTTTTGTTTTTTTCGGCAGTCGTTCTGTTACCAGATTTAAACTGACAAGCTCTCCCTCTCGGCATGCAAGAGCTGCTGCCAGTAAGGTAATCAGAACGAAAACTGCTACCACCAGTTCTTCTGTAAAAGACCAGGAACGGTGGATGACTTTTCTTGAAAATACATTTCCAACTGTGAGAACCAGAATCAAAATCGTTGATACAACTAAAATCAATTTTTCGATACCGGCAAGCACATCCATGATTTTCTTGTAGGTTTTCATCTTTTTTTCCTCCTCTTGACTTAAAACCTGAAGAAGTATAAATCTCAAACACATTTGCACGTGCTGCGCGTACACAAAAGGCGAAAAAAAAGAATCCTACCTACAGGATTCACTGCCTGTTTCTAAATTTATACATTCTTCTCGAACATTTTACTTCTTTTTTATATTTCCGTCAATAGTATTTAAAAAAAGACAGGAAATGAAATTCAAAAATTTCATCTCCTGCCTGATTTCTCACTTCTAATTTTAATTAAGCAAGTTTAGATTTTGCAAGTTCTGCTAATGTAGCAAATCCTTCTGCATCGTTGATAGCCATGTCAGCTAAAACTTTTCTGTTTAAGTCAACATTAGCCAGTTTTAATCCATACATAAATTTGCTGTAGGACAGACCATTCATTCTTGCTGCTGCGTTGATACGAGCGATCCATAACTGTCTGAACTGACGTTTTTTCTGTTTTCTTCCGGCATAAGCACTTGTCAGAGCTCTCATTACAGACTGTTTTGCAACTCTGTACTGTTTAGAACGAGCACCTCTGTATCCTTTTGCCATTTTTAATACTCTATTGTGTTTTTTCTTTGCGTTTAATCCGCCTTTGATTCTTGCCATTTCTTAATTTCCTCCTGTTTTAAAACGAATATCGAATTAGATGTACGGTAAAATCTTCTTCATGTTCTTTACATTAGTAGCATCTGTAATAGCTGCTTTTCTCAGGTTTCTCTTTCTCTTCTGAGATTTCTTTGTTAAGATATGGCTCTTATAAGCTTTATTTCTTTTTAATAATCCTGTACCTGTTTTTTTGAAGCGCTTTGCAGCTGCTTTTGTTGTTTTCATTTTTGGCATGATTGTATCCTCCTTAAAACTCTTTTAATGAACGTCTAGCGTTTTTCTGTCAAAAACATGGTCATGCTGCGTCCCTCTACCTTCGGTGCTTTTTCAACAACCGCAATATCGGATAAGGACTGTGCAAACTCATCTAAGATGTGTTTACTGCTCTGCATATGTGCCATCTCTCTACCTCTGAAACGAAGTGTTACTTTTACTTTATTTCCTTTGGTAAGGAATTTTCTGGCATTGTTGACCTTGGTGTTTAAATCGTTTTCTTCAATATTTGGAGACAAACGCACTTCCTTAACCTCGATGGTTTTCTGTTTCTTTTTAGCTTCCTTTTCTTTTCTCGCTAATTCGTACTTATACTTACCATAATCAATAATTTTACAAACTGGCGGTTTTGCTGTAGGAGCAACCTTTACCAGGTCTAATCCTGCTTCCTGAGCATGTTTCTGCGCATCTCTGGCAGACATAATACCAAGCTGTTCTCCATTTGCGCCAATGAGACGGACCTCTCTGTCTCTGATTTGTTCATTAATCATTAATTCGCTAATTGTTGTGCACCTCCATAATATTGATAAAACACTCATCTGACTTTTTTGTCAGCCACCTACCTCATAACATTCTGAAAAAAATAAGAAAGAATTTCCTATGAAATAAATAAAAAGTGGACAGCATAAGCTCTCCACAACATATTCCCATAAAGAAAACGCAAAAGCGCATCAATTATTTCAAATATGAACCATAGTCACTTACTCGTGCTAAGGTGAGAGCAATTACTCTGCTTTCTTTTTCTTCAGACTGTATTACGATATCATAAATAAACTGCAATGTCAAGGGGTTTATGTAAAAAGAATCCCGTTTCCCGGGATTCTTTTTTCTGTAACTTAATTCAGCTCAAAGCTTCCGCATTTTGTTTCATCACAATGACAGGCACTTGCACCTGTAATTGTAATTTTATCTGCACTGCATTTCTCCTGATTGTTAAATGTACACTGGCAGGCTTTGCAGTCTACGTTAATTGTTTTACATCCACATTCTCCGCCAATACTGTTCATCGCACTTCCGCTTCGTTCCACAAAACTGCTGCAGCAGGTTTCGTCTGCAACTTTTGCATTGCTTCCATCTACTACGATATCTCCTTTAGAGCAGTATTCCTCTTTGTTGTAGACACAGGTTCTTGCTGTACAATTTAATAACGGCATAATTATTTCCTCCTTAATTTTCATACCCTGAGAGTACGTTTACCAAAAACAGTATGTGTAGAAAAAAATTTTTTATGCATTAATTTTTTATCTTTTACAGAACAGAAAATCAAACGACTTAACAAAACCCCTGTACTTAGTTGGGCTTCTTCTAAGTGCAGGGGCTTTTCAAAGGGGAGGATAAGTATTTCTACTTTTTCTTTTGTTCTTCCAAGAAGAGCGTCACGTATTTGTGCCTTCCCTCCGTGGACTACTTATAGTATGAGCAGTTTCTGTTAAAATATACAATGGGATTGACAAATAATTAAAAAAATACTAGGATGACAGAAAAATTGGTTTCTTTTACCTAAGACTTCATAATAGAAATAAATTGAACTTTTTTATCCATTTCTTTTCCAATAATTCCAATTACTTTTCCCATAGTAAATGCGGCAAGAACTGTTCCAACACCCAATCCCATAATATGTCCAAGACATAAGAAAGTCATAAATCCGGTAATAAACAGGCAGATAACATCAAAAGGAACTTTGATTTTGGAATACTCACGTCTTAAGATATCTGCAAGTTCTCTTGGAAACAGGTCTGTCGGAATAATCGGCATTTTGCAGCGGTTTGAAAGTGCGATTCCAAAGCAGATGATGAGATAACTTAAAACAAAATATACTACACGCAATGGAATCGTGTATGGAAGCTGGCTGACCCATGCCTGATGGATATCTACCATTTTTCCAAAGAAAAATCCTATAACAAAACTAAATAAGTATTCCGGAATAAATTTTTTCCGAAGTACCATTAAAGTTAAGATAAGCAGACTTTGAAAAAGGTAAGTCCAGGTTCCAAGAGTGAGTTTTGGAAATACTTCCGAAAAAGCATAAGGCACACTTGAAATGGCTGATATGCCTGAGCCAGAGTGAAGCATCAAAACGACGCCGAGGCTATTGATAATGACAATCACAATAAGAGTAAGTTCTCCACGGATTGTAAGTTTTGAATCATTCATTTCTCTTTCTTCCTTTTCATTTATTCATTTGCGCTTCTCATTATAGACCCGTTTTTTTTTGCTTGCAATGCATAATCTGCCTGGAATCCATAAAAAACATTGAAAAATCTATGCATATCGTATATACTGTTACGTATAGGTGCTTTGCGCCCAAAATATGAATATTAAGTAAAAGGTGGTAAAATACATGGCATTATTACAGGAATGGAGAGAGATTGCATATTCTCAGGAAGCAGACAGGGCACAGCTTCAGAAATTCTGGACAAACTATTTCTTAATCGAAAAAGGAATTTATGAAAAACTTCTTGCAGACCCGACAAATGTAGAAAGAGGAACTGTAAAAGAGCTTGCTGAAAAATTTGATGTAGACGTTATGACAATGGTTGGTTTCCTTGATGGAATCAATGACAGCTTAAAAGTACAGAATCCAATCGAAGAAATGAAAGAAGACACTGTAGTAAATCTCGGATTTGATACAGAAATGCTCTACAAAAACATGGTAGACGCAAAAGCAGACTGGCTGTACAATCTTCCTCAGTGGGATGAAATCTTTACAGAAGAAAAGAAAAAAGAATTATATGTAGAACAGAAAAAATCCGGTACAGTTGTAAAAGGACCGAAAATCGGACGTAACGATCCGTGTCCATGTGGAAGTGGTAAAAAATACAAACACTGCTGTGGAAAAAACAAATAATTATAAAAAAGTAGAAGGCGGAATTTTTCCGTCTTCTTTTTCTGTCAGAAAAAACTACTAACGAAAGTGAAAGGATTTTATTTATGAGAATATTATTTATTCTATTAGGAAGTTTTAGTATTCTTTATTTTATCGGAATTGTATTGTATGCAGGATTTTCTTCCTTATTTCCGTGTATCTGGGCAGCAGCAGGGCTTGTGTGTTATGCAATAGCAATTTTGTTACGATTAGAAACAACGCATCACTGGAATATTTTAAGTATATTTCCAAAACCTGTAAAAACAGTATGCCTTACTCTGGCGATTTTGATAGTCATTGCATTTTTGATAACAGAAGGTCTGATTTTTTCGGGAATGACTCAGAAACCATCTAAAAATCTGGACACGCTGATTGTATTAGGGGCACAGGTCAATGGAACGAAATTAAGTAATTCATTGAAGCTTCGCTTGAAGCGGGCAAAAGAATATCTCAATGAAAATCCAGAAACAATAGCGGTTGTCTCCGGTGGAAAAGGTTCAGGAGAAGAGATTTCCGAGGCAGAAGCAATGTATGAATATCTGGTTTCACAAGGAATCGATACGAGACGTCTGATAAAAGAAGACCGTTCTACTAATACAAATGAAAACCTAAAATATTCACTTGCACTTTTAGAAAAAGAATTAAATAAAAAGCCAGAAGAGCTACGAATTGGAATCGTAACCAACGGCTTTCACGTATTTCGAGGAACTTCGATTGGAAAAAAGATGGGATGCCGACAGATAGAAGGTGTTCCGGCAAAAAGTAACAAATTTTTACAGCTGAATTATCTGGTGCGAGAATGTCTTGGTATCTGGAAAGATAAACTGGTCGGAAATCTATAGCTGAATTTTTCGATAAATCTAATCCTGAATTATTCATGGTTGTTCCATGAATAATTCAGGATTAATTATCATACGTCAATCTGTTTGATATGATTAATATCTCTAAGGTCTACTATCCTTGTACATACTTTTTCAGCCAGCGCCATGTTATGGGTAATAATTAACATTCCATAACCGTTCTTTTTCGCAGTATCCAAAAGCACCTGCCATATCTGAGCTTGTGTGATCACATCCAGCATCGTAGTAATCTCATCGCATAGAAGGAATTTCACATCCGGACTTAATATTCGTGCAATACAAAAACGCTGCAGTTCTCCACCTGATAATTCTGACGGCCAACGGTTCAGCCAATCTTTTTCAATTCCCATCCGAGCTAATACTTCTTCTCCAGGAGTCCAACATTCATTCAGGATTTTTTTCATTTTCCATCTTGGATTAACTGCATATTCCGGATGTTGATATATCATTTGTACAGGACACATTCCCTTTTTAGGCAGCGGTTTTTCGTCAATCATCACGCTTCCGGAAGTCGGATTCATATACCCTGCAATAATTTTAGATAACGTGCTTTTTCCATAACCTGATGGTCCTACAATTCCAACACGTTCTCCTGCTTCTATTGTCAAAGAAACATCTTTTAAAATCCAAGGAGATTTATCTGTATATCTAAAATCAATATGTTCTAATTTAAGTTGCATTTACACACCTGACCTTTCCCCCTCGCAACTCCCTCATTGGTATTTGTCCCGTACATTTTTCAGATACATCGGGACAACGATTTGCAAATAAACAACCTTCTGGCAAATTTCCAGCATAAGGCTGTATTCCGGGAATCGGCTGGAATTCATTTTGTGGCAATGCTCTCAGAAATGCCTTGCTGTAGGGATGTCGTAAGTATTCTTTTCCCTTTTTAAAATCTTCCGTTGGTGAAATTTCTACAACTGTACCAGCGTAAAATACTGCAATTCGATCTGCAACCTCAAATGCCAAATCAATATCATGAGTAATTAGTAGAATTCCCGTACCTGTATTTGCTATTTTTCTAAAATGTTTTAATGTATCCATAGCCATATCAACACTAAGTCCTGGTGTCGGCTCATCTGCAACAATTAATTTAGGAGTTTCCAACACCGCCGCTGAAATCAGTACACGCCTGGCCATCCCTCCGGATAATTGAAACGGATACATTTCTTCTACACTTTTATCTAACTGATATTTTTGAAACATTTTGCGTTGTTTTTCTTCTGTAGAATATACCCCTACTACCTGTGGTCCAACTTTCATAACGGGGTCCAAATGGTCTACCGACTGTGGAATATATGCAATCTCTCTACCAAGATACTGTTTTCTTAATTTATCATCCAACTGTTTCCCCATATAGCAGACACTTCCACTTGTGCTTGCATTGCCAGGCAATAACCCTAATATCGCCGATGCTAAAAGACTTTTTCCTGAACCACTTGAACCTACAATAGCCACAATTTCTTTTTCTTTTACATCTATAGACAAGGAATGAATTACTTCCAGATTTTCTTTTCTAAATCCTTTTTTATACATGCTAAAAGAAACAACCAAATCATTTACTTCTAAAACTGTTTTTCTATTATCCATTTTTACCTCTATTCGTTACCACTTCCAGGATTCCATAATTTTTTCAGATTATCTCCCATAACATCAAATAAAACAACTGCAATTAGCAATAATAGACCTGGAAATAAAGCCAGCCACCATTTTCCTGTAGCTAAATGTTTCATTGCTTCAGATAAAATGACACCAATTGCAGGCATCTCTGCCGGAAGTCCAAATCCTAAGAATGTAATAGATGCTTCATGCATAATCGCATGAGGAAACAATAACACTAAACCAATCAAATAAGATGGCAACACATGTGGAACAATATGAGTAACTGCCACTTTCCATTTTGAAATTCCCATTTTATAAGCAGCTTGAACATACTGAGAAGAACGAATTTGCATAACTTCAGACCTCACAATTCGAGTCAGTGACGGCCAATGTGTTAATGCAACTGCAATTGTTACTCCTTTTACTCCTTTTCCCAACATAAAGGAAATCAACATTAACAGTACCAAATGAGGAAGCCCCATACACAAATCTACTCCCCAATTAACCACTTTATCTACCCATTTTCCAAAAACAGCAGCAGCTATTCCAAATATTAACGCAACTATTGAGCTAACAATTGAAGCAAGAATTCCTATCACAATACTATTTGACAATCCTTTAACACATCGATAAAACATATCTCTTCCAACAAAATCTGTTCCAAAAGGATGTTTTAAACTTGGACTCAAGAATTTATTTGCATAGTTTACTGCATATTTTTCAGGATTCATAAATATTCCCCATATAAAAATCCCTGCCAGGTAAACAACTGCGATTACCATTAATACAACAATTTTGGTCTTTCTATTCCATACAATCTTTTTATCAGACATACTCTTCCCCCTCTCTGATTCGCGGGTCGAATACGCCATATAAAATATTTGCCATTAAATTTCCTGCAAATACAAACATTGCACTGCATAATGCAATCCCCAGTAACAAAGGAACATCTGCATTTAAAGCTGCTGCCGTAGTTGCCGTTCCTATTCCTGGATAGGAAAATACATTCTCTGCCAATGCCATTCCTCCAAAAAGTTCACTAAATGATGCAAACTGAACAGTAACAGCCGGTAAAATAACATTTCTCAAAATGTGTCTTGTTATTAATTGTTTTTGAGATTCTCCTCGCGCTTTCGCATATAAAATAAAATCACTATTCATAATCTCTACAATTTTTTGCCTTGTGTACAGGATTACATCACTCATACTTACAATCGTTAACGTAAGCACCGGTAAAATCAAGTGATAAATTCTGTCCCAGATTGTGACCTCACTGGCTAATTTACCCGCTGGCACAGCCATTCCCATTGGAAACCATCCTAATTGAACTGCAAACAACGATAAAATTAACAAGCCCAACCAAAAAGTTGGCGCAGACTTTGTAATCAAACAGAATAGTTTCATAAACCTGTCAAAAATACCACCTTGATGTATTCCACATAATATTCCAAGAACAAATCCTAAAATTCCAGAAAAAAACCACGCCAGTAGCATCAATACAATTGAATATAAAAACCTTGTTTTAATAATCTGTATTACCGGCTTTTTATACGTGATAGACTCTCCAAAATCTCCATGTAATGCATGATTTGCCCACGTAACAAATCGTTCCGGCAATGGGTCGTTCAATCCCCAATATTCCGATATTTCTTCCTTTGCTTCATTTGACAACGTAGAATTTGTCCCTATGTAAGATACAAGAGGGTCAATTGGTGCTTTTGTAATAAGAATAAATGCCACCAAACTTACTGCTATCAATAACAAAAGCATCCTAATCGCTTCCGATAAAATTTTTTTTACGCTTTTCATTTATCCCATTCTCCCAAAATAGGTGACCTATCTCAAACAGGTCACCTAAAAACCGTATCTTTATTTTTTACTTATACTTCCAATCTTTCATATTACATACAATCGGACTTCCATGTCCGTGTGGATGCGGAATCTGGGTATCCATTGATATGTCTAAGTTATCATTGATAAAAAAGCAATGTTCAATATTTACTAAGTACAGTTCCGGATAATCTGCATCTGCAATTTTCTGAACTTCTTTCCATGCTGCAATTGCATCTTCCTGATTGTTCGCTGCAAGAGCCTCATCAATTTTCTGGTCTACAACACCATTTTTATATCCAACTACATTGTCATACCCACCTGTTAAAAATAAATCTGATTTAAACAGCGAATATAATACAGTAGGTGAATACTGACCCCACCCCCATACAATGCCCGCTGTATTCTGAAGTGTGGTAACTTCATCCCAGGTAGCAGTCTTTACCTGAATATCAATTCCCAAATTTTTTGCATTTTCAGCCAATGCAACTGCTAAATTGTATCTATCCTGATCTCCACCGGGAGAATACACATCAAATGTACACTTTAAATCACCTTTTTCTCTGATTCCATCATTATCAGAATCTTCCCAGCCGGCATCTTCCAATAATTTGATTGCTTCATCTACTCTTCCATCTTCATAAGTTTCTATAGAAGCCCATACTAAATTATCCGTAAAATTCACAGCTGGTTTTCCAACACCGTTAAATGCATTGTCTATAATCTCCTGACGATTGATACCGATAGATAATGCTTCACGGACTGCTTTATCAGAAGTAACATCGTTGCCAACAACCACTTCATTTCCTTCTGAATCTTTTGCTGTCATCGTCGGATTAACCGGAAGCGAAATATTTCTTACATCCATTGTTTCAAAATTAGTGGCAGTCATACCATCTACTTTTTCTTTTGAATAGTTCGCACCCACCATTACTATATCCAGCTCTCCGGATTTTGCTGCTGAAAAAGCTGCCTCCTGTTCCATTGCAACCAGTGTTACTTTCTTAATTTCCGGCGCATCTCCATAATACTGATCATTAGCTTCTAAAATAATCTGCTGATTTGCATCGTATTGAGACACCTTATAAGCACCTGTTCCAATTGGCTGTGTATCAAACAATTCGCTGTCATAAGCATCAGAAGGAACAATCTGTAACATTGCAATGGTATCCAAAAACGGAGAATATGCTTCACTTAATTTAAATTCAACCGTGTGATTATCTAAGGCTGTCACTTTATCAAGACGAGTTAAATCAACGTTTTCATTATTTGCCTGATTTTCTTTCACCGTCTTATATGTAAATACTACATCTTCAGCATCAAAATCACTTCCGTCACTAAATTTTACATTTTCTTTTAAATTAAATGTATAAGTCAGTGCATCATCACTTACTTTCCAATCTGTTGCCAAATCTCCAACATATTCCGAATCTGGATTTACTTCCAGCAATGCCTCATTGATAAAAGGATATCCATAACTCATCGCACCCTTTATTGGGTCAAGACTACTTTCAAAAATGGTTCCCCCAACATACGCCCGCACTCCATCGTCTGTTTGTTTTGTCTCTTTAACTTCATCTGTCTTCTTTGTCTCTTCACCCTGGTCAGCTCCGCAACCTGCAAAAACAGTCATAAGCATAGTCGTCAGACATAAAATACTTACTACTTTCTTTTTCATACGTTCCTCCTGTGGTTTTCTGTGTTTTCCTCATTATAGCTAACTTTATTACACTTCGTAAGCCCCCTGCGCGGATATAATTTTCCTTTAATTTTTTCTTGTTTTTACACTACTTCGCTACTATGCCAGAACCCTATCCGGGGGATATTTTTTATAATTTTGTACAAAAAAAAGCAGGTTCACAAAGAACCTGCCCTTTTGCATTGATTAAGCTAACCGTTAAGTGGATATTCGCAATTCGCTTCGCTACTTGCTCATAACCAAATAGCTGCTACGCAGCTTATCAGAAGGGGC
>OLRP01000050.1_pt1 | contig 83595 bp, 82 predicted proteins | sample 1672401 | NCBI WGS metagenome assembly OLRP01 (sample SAMEA3136682, study PRJEB25190) | human gut metagenome | reverse complement strand
CCCCTGCTTATTGCTTTTTGCAATTGAAGCAGGGGACTTCCTTGATTTGGTTAAATTTTTAACATTTTTCAGAAAATTTCGATTATTTTTTAATAATTCTTGCAATTGCTTCGTTACTATGCTAAAATAATTTCATAAACAAATGGTTTTTATATGCAAAGCAACCAATTTTATTTTAGGAGGTCTCTGAATGGCAAAAAAAGTCGAATCCAAAGTACCTGAAACTATCGATAGCGTAGAAGCACTCCAGACAAAGATTGCTGCTATGAGAGAGGCGCAGAAGAAATTTGCCACCTTTACTCAGGAGCAGGTTGATAAAATCTTTTTTGAGGCTGCAATGGCTGCAAACAAACAACGTATCCCGCTTTCCAAACTGGCCGTGGAAGAAACTGGAATGGGTGTCGTTGAAGACAAAGTAATTAAGAACCATTATGCTGCGGAATATATGTATAACGCTTACAAACGTGTAAAAACCTGCGGTGTAATTGAAGAAGACAAATCTTATGGAATCAAGAAAATCGCTGAACCGGTTGGTCTTGTAGGTGCAGTTATTCCTACCACAAACCCGACTTCTACCGCTATCTTCAAATGTCTGATTTGTTTAAAAACCAGAAATGCAATCTTAATCAGCCCGCATCCGCGTGCAAAAAAATGTACCGCTGAAGCTGCCCGTATCGTTTTAGAAGCAGCTGTAAAAGCAGGTGCTCCGGAAGGAATCATCGGATGTATCGAAGAGCCGACCATCGAACTTTCCAATGAATTGATGAAAGCTGCCGATGTCATCCTTGCAACCGGTGGTCCTGGAATGGTAAAAGCCGCTTATTCATCCGGAAAACCGGCAATCGGTGTAGGTCCTGGAAATACTCCTGTTATCATGGACAGCTCCTGTGATATTCCTACCGCTGTTTACTCTGTCATCCATTCCAAAACATTTGATAATGGTATGATTTGTGCTTCTGAACAGTCCGTTACTGCAATCGCTGATATCTATGATGCAGTGAAAAAAGAATTTGTCAAACGTGGATGTCATGTACTGAACAAAACAGAACTTGACCAGGTTCGAGGCATTATCTTAACAGAAGCAGGCACTGTAAATCCGAAAATTGTAGGACAGCCGGCATACAAGATTGCTGCTATGGCAGGCGTTACTGTTCCTGCTGATACAAAAATCTTAATCGGAGAGGTTACATCCGTTGATGTTTCCGAACCATTTGCTCATGAAAAACTGTCCCCTGTCCTTGCTCTTTATAAAGCAAAAGATTTCGATACTGCACTTGATATGTCAGAACAGCTTATCGCAGACGGTGGATACGGTCATACTTCTTCTCTGTATGTACATCCATCAGAAACTGAAAAACTTGCCAAACATGCCGCTCGTATGAAAACATGCCGTATTCTGGTAAATACTCCGTCATCCCACGGTGGTATCGGTGACCTTTATAACTTTAAGCTTGCTCCATCCTTAACATTAGGCTGTGGTTCTTATGGTGGCAACTCTGTTTCAGAAAACGTAGGTGTCAAACATCTGCTCAATGTTAAAACAGTTGCCGAAAGGAGAGAGAACATGCTGTGGTTCCGTGCACCTGAAAAAGTTTACTTTAAGAAAGGCTGTCTGCCGGTAGCTCTTGATGAATTAAAGAATTATTATCATAAAACAAAAGCATTTATCGTAACTGATACTTTCTTATATCAGAACGGTCATACCAGACCAATCACCGATAAACTCGATGAAATGGGTATTCCTTATGACTGCTTCTTCGAAGTTACTCCAGACCCGACTTTGCAGTGTGCACAGAGAGGTTTAGAGCAGTTGAAAGCATTTGGTCCTGACGTTATCATCGCTCTCGGTGGTGGTTCCGCTATGGACTGTGCAAAAATTATGTGGATGATGTACGAACATCCGGAATGTGCATTTGAAGACCTTGCTATGGACTTCATGGATATCCGTAAGAGAGTTTACACCTTCCCGAAGATGGGTGAAAAAGCAATGATGGTTTCCATCCCGACTTCCTCCGGAACAGGTTCTGAAGTAACTCCATTTGCTATCATCACAGATGCTACAACAGGAACAAAATGGCCAATCGCAGACTATGAACTGCTTCCAGATATGGCAATTATTGACGCTGATTTCATGATGAGCCAGCCAAAAGGACTGACCAGTGCTTCCGGTATCGATGCTCTGACTCATGCGCTCGAAGCTTACGTTTCCATTATGGCAACTGACTTCACAGACGGTATGGCATTAAAAGCAGCTAAGATTATCTTTGATTATCTGCCATCTGCTTACGATAAAGGAGCAGCTGACCCGATTGCCCGTGAAAAGATGGGTAATGCATCTACCTTAGCCGGTATGGCATTTGCCAATGCATTCCTCGGTGTCTGCCACTCCATGGCTCACAAACTCGGTGCTTATCATCACCTGCCACACGGTATCGCAAACGCTCTGTTAATCGAGCTTGTTATGCGCTACAATGCAGACCCGGCACCGGTTAAAATGGGAACCTTCTCCCAGTATCCATATCCACACGCAAAAGAACGCTACTGTGAAGTTGCACGTTTCGTAGGCGTGACCGGAAAGAATGATGATGAAGTATTTGAAAACTTTATCAAAGCAATCGCTGAATTAAAAGAAAAAGTCGGAATCAAGAGAACCATTAAAGATTACGGTATCGAAGAATCTGCTTTCCTCGCTACATTAGATGAAATGGTTGAAAATGCGTTCAACGACCAGTGTACCGGCGCAAACCCAAGATATCCACTTATGTCTGAAATCAAAGATATGTACTTAAAAGCTTACTATGGTGAATAATTGAATCATTGTTACCGCTTATTCACTTTTCGTTAAATTTGAATTACTCCTTTCGCGCTATTACCTAAATAGCAAAACGACCGCTCACAGGGAAACCTGTGGGCGGTTGTTTTTTCTTGTCATAATAAATAATTGTTTTGATTTTTTCTTTACTCGACCTGCTGTTCGCCTTCTCCGAAGTAATAATAAGCATTACCACTCTGAAGGGTTTTTCCTTTTGCTTCTGCCAATTCACTGACAGTCACAAGCTTAAATCCTTTTGCAATCAAATCCGGTATCATTCGAATTGCCGCTTTTACCGACCATTCATGAATGTCATGCATCAATACAACGGAACCGTCCTGTGCATTATCCATAACAACCTGATAAGTCTGGTCCTCACTCTTGGTTGCCCAGTCCCTGGTATCAATACTCCAGATAATCAACGGATGATCAATTGCTGCTTTGACGGAGTCATTGAAAGAACCACCTGGCGGACGCATTACGGTTGCTTCAAATCCCGTTGCAGATTTTAATGCTGCATCCGTATTGCTTACCTGCTGCGCTGCTGCCTCTGATCCAATTGTCACCAAATCCGGATGACTGTAAGAATGATTTCCAAGTTCCATTCCGGCATCCGATACTTTCTTTGCAATTTCCGGATATGCTTCTACATTTTGTCCCAGCATGAAGAATGTTGCTTTTGCATTATTTTCTACCAGACAATTAATCAATTCTTCGGTATACTCACCCGGACCATCATCAAAAGTCAATGCAATCATTGGACGCTGTTTTGTCTCATCGTATTTTCCATCTTCATCAAAATAGCAGTCTTTGTCATCAATTGTCTGCCATCCTGTCAGGATATAACCATTTGAATTAAAATAATATGTACTGCCATTTACTTCCTGCCAGCCATCCTGATAATAACTGCCATCCCGATTCTGATACCACCAGCCGTTTTCATCCTGATGCCATCCAATACTTGGCGCTGCCTTTAACTTATCTACATCAGAAGCACTCATGACCGGCTGTTTTCCTGCCTCACCGGTGTCTTCTGCTGCCTGAACTTCTACGGTACTGCTGTTTGCATTCTTAGCACTACTGTTTTTTATATGAACACCGGAGAACAGCTTTCCAACTCCTCTTCCTGCAAAAAACAATACTAATACCAGTACAACTGCCATTGCACCAATCCGCATCATTTTTCTTCGACGTAACTGACGTATCTTTTCCTGCTTACGGCGCATCATTCTCTCATGTCGAATACGCTGACGCTCTAGTTCGTCTCTTTGTTCTTCGTCCATTTTTCTTTATCCCTCATTTCCTTTTCACACTCAAATCCTTTGTTAATCATACCTTTTTTTTCGACATTATGCAACCTCTACACTCTTAATTTTCCTTTACAAAAGTGTTACAAATGAAAAAAGAGATTAGTCATTTTCTGACTAACCTCTTTCTGCTGTTTTTTCAAGCAGACATTCTTTGACAGCTCGAACTAATTCATTTATTTATTTTCTAATTTGCCTGTACTTCTGCGCTTTTTACTTTCGCTTTCTGTTTTCCAAAAAACGCTTTTGTCTCTGCAAATACAACCGGACTTAACGCAATCAGTGCAATTAAGTTTGGAAATGCCATCAATGCATTAAAGATATCTGCGATATTCCATACTGCTTCTACTGTCATGTAAGGTCCGATAAAAATTGCAAGAATATATAACCAGCGGTATCCTTTTACTACTTTTTTATTACGGTTGAATAAGTATTCAATACATCTTTCACCATAGTAATTCCATCCAAGAATTGTGGTAAATGCAAAGAATACCAAACATACCATCAATACTAAAGATGCAACAGCCGGAGGGAACGGGAGTCCTTTCTGGAATGCAGCTGTTGTAATTGCCACACCTTCAAGACCAGTATTCCATGTACCTGTTATAACAATGGTCAGACCTGTCATCGTACAGATTACAATAGTATCAATAAATGTACCTGTCATAGAAACCAGACCCTGACGTACGGTAGAATGGGTCTGTGCTGCTGCCGCTGCAATCGGGGCACTACCAAGACCTGCTTCATTTGAGAAGATACCACGTGCAATACCCTTCTGCATTGCAACTACCATCGTTCCTGCCGCTCCACCTGCCAGTGCGCTTCCTGTAAATGCACTCTTTACGATTGTGACAATTGCTGCCGGAAGTGCTGTAATATGTGTAATAATGACAATAAAAGCAAATACGAAATAGATGATTGCCATAAATGGCACAACAACCTGTGAAACACTTGCAATTCTCTTTAATCCACCGATAACAACCAGCCCAACACATACTGTCAGAGCCAGACCTGCAATGATTGTTGCGATAGAGTAATCTCTGCCAAATAATGCGATAGTGTTTACTTTATCCGGGTCAAAGAAATTACAGACTGCTGAGGAAATTCCGTTTACCTGTGTGAATGTACCGATTCCCAGTAAACCTACACCCGCACCAAAGAATGCAAACATTTTTGCAAGCCATTTCCATTTTACACCCATACCATTTTCGATATAGTAGAATGGTCCGCCAAGTACATGACCTTCTTTATCGATAGTACGATATTTGATTGCCAGCACACCTTCGGAATATTTGGTTGCCATTCCAAAAAATGCTGCAACAACCATCCAGAATAATGATCCCGGACCACCTGCTGCAAGTGCTGTTGCAACACCGACGATATTTCCGGTACCGATTGTTGCTGACATTGCAGTACAAAGTGCACCAAAACTGCTGACTTCACCTTTTCCGCCCTCTTCATTTTTTACCATAAATTTCAGGGCTTTGCCCAGGTGCCGGATTTGAAGAAATCCCATGCTGACAGATAAATAAATACCTGTACATAAGATGAGAATAATCAGCGGTAATCCCCATACCGCTCCGTCAATCCAGCTGATTACATTGTTCATTGTTTCAAACATTTCTTTTACGTCCTCTCTTTCTTTTCGATGCACCACTTTGGTACATTTCCTAGAACCTCTCTTGAATTTTTCAGTTCAGAAAACAAAAAAACTGTGGAATCCTCATTCCACAGTCTCATAAGAGTACGACAAAACATATACAAGATAACCTCTGTATACTCTGTCCTTTTGCCTGAGAGATTAACAACATAAATGTTGCCGTACACCTTCGGCGCTCTTACTTGAGACTCTCCAGAGTGTTGTCTTTCGACAACGTTTACTATAGCATATTCCCGTGCTGAATACAAGTGTTTTTTTATGAGAGACATTTTTCTAAACTCTGCTCAAACTACAGTTCCTGTTTCTTGACATTTTATTCGCACAAATTGCATAGTCATTCCCGATTTCCTGTGCTATTATCAAAGCATCATCACTTACTTTATAATTTATTAATTTTTCATGTAAAGGAGCATTAATCATGTTAAAAAATACGTTTAAAAATCCACTTCTTTCCGGATTTTATCCAGACCCGTCTATCTGTCGTGTAGGCGAAGACTATTATCTTGTTACTTCTTCTTTTGTTTATTATCCGGGACTTCCGATTTTCCACAGCCGTGACCTGGTACACTGGGAACAAATCGGTCATGCAATCCATCGTCCGGACCAATTAGATTATAAAAATTGTGAGACCTCTTTAGGATTATGGGCACCAAGCATCCGTTACCACGAAGGTACATTCTATATTATCAATACTTTTGTGTCCGAGGGCAGAGAAGCCAGACGCGATAACTACATTGTAACCGCAAAAGACCCGGCTGGTCCATGGAGTGACCCGGTATTTGTAGAGGGTGCAGACGGAATCGATTCCAGTCTGTTTTTCGATGAAGACGGAAGCCTCTGGTATGTGGGAAACTTTATCAGTGAAGAATGTCGTTATGAGGGACACCACGGAATCTATTTAAATGAATTAGATACCGAAACTTTCCAGTTTAAAGGTCCACGCTACATTATCTGGGATGGTTTCAAAACCAGAAGTAAATGGATTGAAGCTCCACATATTTATAAAAAAGACGGCTGGTATTATCTGCTGGTTGCAGAAGGGGGCACATTTGTAAACCACAGTGTACAGATGGCTCGCTGCCGTACCATCAATGGTGACTATGAAATCTGTCCGAGAAATCCAATTATTACTCACCGTCATCTTCCGATTGAAAATCCAATTTCCGTTACCGGACATGCTGATATTGTGGAAACTCAGAATGGAGAATGGTGGATGGTACTTCTTGCCGTTCGCCCTTATGTCGGAGGACATTACAATCTCGGACGTGAAACCTTCATGGTTCCATTTGTATGGGCCAAAGATGGCTGGCCGATGATTGACAATGAAACCGGAATGGTTCAGACCGAAGAACGACTTCCAAATCTTCCAAGAACCATTCTGCCTCTGATTCCGACTACCGATAATTTTGAAAGCGAAACCCTTGCAATGCAGTGGAATACCATTCATCCGCCGGTAGAACCATTTTATTCTCTGACAGAACGTCCTGGATTTCTACGTCTTTCCACCCGCCCGGAAGTGCTTGAAGAAATCTGTACTCCATCTTTTGTTGGACGACGCCAGCAGCATAAAACATTTTTAGCCCGCACTGCCATGGAATTTATTCCACAGACAGAATCGGAAGAAGCCGGTGTTGCGATTCTTCAAGATGACCGCTTTAATTACATTATGGTTCTAAAAGAAAAAGACGATGAACTTGTGCTCGAGCTTCACAAAACAGAAAATGGAACAAGAATTCTCATTACCTCTGCTCCTGTAAAAAGAAGTAAACGTCTGTATCTTTCCATTCAGGGAAATGTAACCGACTACAGCTTCTATTATGGATATGACGAACAGGAAATGATTTTACTTGCTTCAGGTCTTGATGCTTCTCTTTTAAGCTCTGTTGTAAATGAAGGATTTACCGGTGCTTACATGGGTATGTATACAAGCTCGAATCATACCGAAAGCTTTAACCATGCTGACTTTGACTGGTTTTCTTATCAGGGTGAATAATTTTAATTTTTGCCTCTGCAAGTAAAACATACAAAAAATGGCCCACAGAAAAAACTCTGTGAGCCATTTTTTTATTTAAACGCTTCTGCTATCTGTTGTACCAGAGTGTTTACATCTGCATTTTTTACCAGATATCGTTCCGTTCCATTGACTGCAACACTGTCATAATTTCCATCATAAGTATAATACGTCAGTGTAATTTCCGGTGCTTCTTTTGTACTTCTGTGGAATACCATACGCAGCACTTCTTCTTTCTCATTATCCGCCTTCGGAGTATCTAAATTAGAATCCAGCATCACATTCAACAATGCCTGATACAGGGTTGTAAAGGTTTCTTTTTCCACTTCTTTATCGCCCATATAATATTTTCCATCTTTGATTTTCATTGTATAAGAAGATTCTTTTGTCTTGATGTCAATGCTTTCTACGGTATCAATATTTACAAGTGCCGGAATTTTTAAGATATAATCAAATGGATTTAAGTTGTAAATTGCTTCAAGTGTACTGGAAGGGATTGTATACACTTCATTTTCATAGCCTGCTACTGCCACATAACGATTTCCAAGGTCATCTTCATTTCCAAGCAGTAAGGTAACCGTCTTATCTGCTTCGGCAGAGGTATCAGTACTCTCTGTATAATCAATCTGCATCGTTGTTGTACTTCCTTCGACACCGGTATCTGTTCCATCCGGAACTTCCGCAGTTGTTGAAAAATCAAATCCGCTTAACACGTCAAACAATTTATACATGGTTTCCGTATTTACAGTCGCTGTCTCATCGTAAGGATTTAAAATTTCCCAGTAATCAAACTCCATCTTGTAATCGGCCGGTTCTTTTGACAAAGAGAAAATTTCTTCTCCATCTCGGTTAAGTACGAGTTTACGGATTCCATCAGAAGTAAAAGTCGGGTGTTCTGTCTTTTCAAGTTCTACTTTCTTTTCCTCTGTCTTTTCCTCTGTCTTCTCTTCGGTTTCCGTTTTTTCCTCATCTGCAGCTTCTTCGGTTTTTTCTTCCGCTTCGCCATTCGTATCTTCTGTATTTTCTACTTCTTTCGTGCCTTCTTTTTCTGTTTTATCTTCGCTTTCTTCTGCTTTTGTCTCTGTTTTCGTTTCCTTTGTTTCCGTTGTCTGCTTCTGACATCCTCCAAGTGTAAACATACTTAATGATGCTATAATTCCTAACAACGCAATTTTTTGCAATATTTTTCGCATATTCTTTTTGTCCATCCTTTCTTACCCTTTTCTATTCTGTTACTTTTTCTTTAATTTCTCTAAAAAGGGGAATCTCTTCGGATTCCCCTCTATACTAGCACGTTCTCTTTTAAATGGCAAAATCAATTTTTACCGATTTGCATCTCCCTTAAAATCTAATTAACTATTTCTGTCACTTCACAGGCTTCTTCTCTTCCCGTCAGTACCAGATTTTTAGAAAAAGCCTCTCTGATATCATGGCAGAATCCACCAACTCTATTGACATGCCCCTCTCTAAATGGTACGATTTTCACAAATAAAATCCAAAAATTTTAACAAAGCAGGTGAAAAATATGAGCTTTCAGACACAAATTTTAAGATACACCGATCAAGAACTTGCCTCTCTGATTGAAGATGAAACAGCAACCGAAGCCCTTGGAAAAGAAGCCGATAAGGTACGCCGTGCCAATTATGGCAATGAAGTTTATGTACGTGGTTTAATTGAATTTTCAAATTATTGTAAAAATGACTGCTACTACTGCGGTATCCGAAAAGGAAACCGGAAAGCAGACCGCTACCGCCTTTCTTTTGACGACATTTTATCCTGCTGTGAAGAAGGATTTGCTCTCGGTTTCCGTACCTTTGTACTGCAAGGTGGAGAAGACCCGTGGTACACGGATGAGAAAGTCTGTCAGATTGTTTCTGCTATTAAAGAACGCTTTCCGGAATGTGCCGTCACGTTATCGATTGGAGAAAAATCAAAAGAAAGCTATCAGGCTTATTTCAATGCCGGTGCAGAACGCTATCTGCTTCGCCATGAGACAGCCGAACCTGAACATTATCAGAAATTACACCCTGACAGCATGAGCCTTGAAAACCGCAAACGCTGTCTCTTTGATTTAAAAGAAATAGGATATCAAGTCGGTTCCGGATTCATGGTCGGCTCTCCTTATCAAACTGCCGAAAATCTCGTCTCGGATCTTCGATTTTTGCAGGAATTACAGCCTGATATGATAGGAATCGGACCTTATATTACCCATCAGGATACCCCGTTTGCTGAATTTCCAAGCGGAAGCCTGACTAAGACCCTGCGTCTGGTTTCGATTTTAAGACTGCTCTTTCCTTATGCACTGATTCCATCCACCACGGCACTTGGAACAATTCATCCAGAAGGACGAGAATTAGGGCTAAAAGCCGGAGGAAATGTCGTAATGCCAAACCTTTCTCCGGTATCTGTTCGTAAGAAATATGAGCTTTATGAAAATAAAATCTGCACCGGTGAAGAAGCTGCACAGTGCCGAGGATGCCTTGAAGCAAGGGTAAAAAAAGCGGGGTATCAGATTGTAACGGCAAGAGGTGATGTAAAAAAACATTAAACATAAGGGACGGAGTTCGTGGCAAACGCCATAAATTCCGTCCCTTATTTCTTACTGCAGTGCCTGAAGCATCTGAAGCATTGTCATGTTTGTAATTGGATGACGTTTCCAAGGTGCAATTTCTGCCATTGGAATCAATACAAAGTCTCGTAAATGCATTTCAATATGCGGAATATGTAAATCCGGTGCATCGATTACTTCGTCATCATAGAGTAAAATATCCAAATCCAAAGTACGAGGTCCCCAGTGGATGATTCGTTCTCGGTTTGCATCCGCTTCGATTTCATGAAGCAGGTTAAGCAGTTCATAAGGTGGCAGCAGAGTTTTAAGTTCCAAGGCTCCATTTAAAAAATCATCCTGTTCCACTCCGCCATAAGGTTCGGTTACAAGATAATCCGAAACCCGAATAACACCGCAGTCGTCTGCTGCATCAAGCAAGGCAACCGCACGGTCAAGATATGCTTTTTTATCACCCATATTAGAGCCAAGAGCAATATAGGCAGTATGCCAGCTTCTGCTGATTTCAACTGAAACGGTATCAAGTGGAAGATTGATTGGTGCCCATGGTTTTTTTACTGTAATATCTACCTGCTTCACAAGATTAGAATAAGTTACTAAGATTGTATGAGCAACTTCTTCTGCGATTTTTTCAATTAAGTTCCAGGTATTTTCCTCTACGACTTTTTTTATCAAATGGGAAACTTCCCCATAATTAATTGAATTTTCAAGGTTATCGGTTAAGCCTGCCATGCGGGTGTCTGTGTGAAGAACTGCTGAAATCACAAATTTCTGTCCCAGAAAATTTTCCTGCTCATACACACCGTGGTTGGCAAATACTTCTAAATCTTTGACAGTTATCTTATCCATAATAAGTTCTCCGATTCGTTATTAGTGAGCAAGAATTGCTTTTGTCATCTGGATGATACGTTTGTTTTCTTTGATATCATGAACACGGACAAATGCACAGTTTTTCATCACACCGATTACAGTTGTGGCAAGTGTTCCTTCTACACGCTGGTCAGCCGGCAGATTCAACGTATTTCCGATTACAGATTTTCTGGAAGTTCCAAGTAAAATTGGGAAACCAAGTCTGTGCAGAACGTCTACATGATTGATTGCAGCGAGGTTCATTTCATAAGTTTTTCCAAATCCAACACCTGGATCTAACATGATTTTATCATCAGCAACTCCGGCTTCTCTTGCGATTTTAACACATTCAGCCATCTCACTTACCATGTCTTCTAAGAAATCATTGTAAACTGCTTCATCTTTGTTATGCATCAGACAGCAGGCTGCATTATATTTTGCGGTCATAAGTGCCGTTTTTTTATCAAATTTAAAGCCCCATATATCATTTACAAGGTCTGCGCCTGCCTGAAGAGCAGCTTCTGCAACATTTCCTTTATAAGTATCGATTGATACCGGAACATCAAAACGAGCTTTGACAGCTTCAATAATCGGGACAACTCTTGCGATTTCTTCTTCTTCTGAAATTACAATATGTCCCGGGCGTGTGGACTCTCCACCGATATCTACGATATCTGTCCCTTCTTTAATCATTTCTTCTGCATGATGCAGAGCTGCATCAAGATTATTAAATTTTCCTCCGTCTGAGAAAGAGTCCGGAGTTACATTTAAAATCCCCATAATATAGGTTTCATTTTTTACATCAAATTCACGATTTCCGATTTTCATAGTCTTTTATCTCCAAATTTAGTATTTAACAAATTCGTTCTAATAAAACAACGCTAAATTTTTCTTGGTATCCGGCCAGTTACATTCTTTGATTGCCGGACATGCAAAACAGTTCCGAGACTGTTTGTCTGCACGGTAAAGATATTTTGCAAGAAGAGAATCCTCCTCAGAAGATTCTTTTCTGTGACCGGCGATGGCTTCTGCAACCTGTATAACTTCTTCTTTAGAGAAATCACAGAAAGTCATAATTTCATCCGCTATCCTCGCACCGGAAATATGGTGTGGAGTACCAAGTGAAATCTGTTCATAGCGTCCGATATCATGCAGCAGGGCTGCCGCATAGATCAGTTCTTTACTTACGTTTGTTTTTTCTTCTAAGGTATAGATGTACATCAGTCTTGCAACATCAACAAAATGTTCCATTGTATGACGGCAGAACTCACGATCTTTTTCTGCATCCTGTAATAATTTAAACTGTTCCTGATACAATGGATGATTTAAAATTTTCTGGATTCGTTCCATAAATGAATCAACCTTTTACCATCTGGAAGAAAGTCTGCTGAAGGTTAAAGTCTTCTGCAAAAGCACCGCGAACCATAGTTGTTACGGTTTTGCTTCCCGGTTTCTGAACTCCACGCATGGTCATGCACATGTGCTCTGCTTCAATCATAACCATAACGCCCTTTGGCTGAAGGTGTTCTTCTAATGCATCTGCAATCTGTGCAGTCATATTTTCCTGAATCTGTGGACGTCTTGCAAATACTTCAACGGTACGGGCAAGTTTGCTAAGACCAGCTACTTTTTCATTTGGAATGTAAGCAACGTGTGCTTTTCCGTAGAATGGAAGTAAATGATGTTCACAGGTAGAATAGAACGTAATATCTTTTTCTACTACCATATTGTTGTTGGTTGCATGGAACTGTTTTTCAAGATGTACACCTGCATCTTCATAAAGTCCGCCGTAAATCTGTTCACACATGCGGGCAATACGGTCCGGTGTCTCTAAAAGTCCTTCTCTGTTTACATCCTCTCCAATACCTTCTAATAACAGGCGAACGCCCTGTTTGATTTTCTCATGGTCCATCATTTCTAAAAATCCTCCTCTAATATAAATGAATAATGTTTCGGGATGTAAGACAAGAAAAGTTTAAAAGACACAAAAAAAACATCCCGATGTGAATAAGTCATCTGGAATAAATAATAATTTTTATATCCCTTCACAATCGAGATGTTGCTGTCATCTGTGTGTTGCAACGGGTGCGGACTCCATATCGTAAGACGAGCTTTTCGTTTCTGCGGCAACTCCCCATCCACTGAACACTTAACGCATAGAATCCTATTTTGCATATTATTTATCTGCGGCTATTATAGCATCGAGTACAGAAGAAAGCAATAGAAATCCGTAGTTTGCAGGGGAGTTTTGGAAGGTTTTTCCTGTTTATGTAAAATTCAAAAGAAGGGAATGTAAAACAATGAGACAAAGAATCTGAAAATTAAATAAATAAGTAGAAATAGCCGCTAAACTGTTGGTATGATATAATATTAATATAGAAATCTAAGAAAACGATTTGCGTATTCATTTTTTTAATTCTTTCAAGGAAAGGGGAAAATGTAATGAAAAAACAGAACAAATCCTCTATTGTATGGTTTATTCTTAGCGTTATTGCAATGATTTTCTTGACAATGCGAGTTGCGATGAACTGGGAATTGAAGGGTGCAGTATTGGTGTTTTTTATTTTGGGTATCGTAATAGAAATTATCTGGATAGCAAAAAATATAATAAAATTTTTTCGAGAATATGAATAAAAAGCCTCCTGATTTTAGAGTCCCAAAAATAAATGGGCCATCCTCAAACTGGATTAGCCCATTTATTTTTTATTTTTCTCGATTTGCCAATTCTTCTGCAATCTGTGGCATTTCACGGTCTAATTTATAAATCACCAGCATAATTGCTGCAATCACCCAAATGATGACCGGTCCCCATTTATAGATATCAGCAATCATTGAAATCGCACTTCCTGGCTGTACTACATCTGCTCCCTGTGAACTGATGTATCCACTTGCAGTCATTAAAGAAGTAATCACTGCACTTGCAATTCCTGAACCTACTTTAAATCCAAGACTTGCGCCTCCAAAAATCATGCTTTCCTGACGGAAACCATTTTTCCAGTAACTATACTCTACCACATCTCCCAGCATACCAAATACTGTCGCATTTAGCTGTGCTACACCGGCTGAACGAATCAATGTAATCGCAAACATATAGTAAAAGTTGTTTGGATTTAGCATAAGACATACCTGCGCTGCAATCGCAACTACTGCACCGGCGAGTGTAATATTTCTTTTCCCCCATTTCTTGATAAACATAGGACAAACCATCGCACCCAAAATAATTACAATCGTCTCTGCAAAATATAATACACTGTACATCCATGAATCATTATGGAAGATATATTTACAATAATATGGAAGACTTGTACCAATAATTGTCATGTGAGTAACCTGAACTGTCCACAATACCAGTACACACCAGAAATATTTATTTTTAACCAATGCTTTTAAGTGAGTCAATACCGGGATTTTTTCTACTGTTTTTTTCTGCTCTGTTGTTATAGTTTCTTCACATTTTAAGAAGCAGAATAACAATAATGTCATTGCAATAACAACCCATAACCCCATTGTTTTAATCCATGCAGCCTGATCATTTCCAAATAATTTTACGATTGGCATTGTAAAAGTTACAGAAATAATTCTTCCAAACGGAGAGATAATCATTCTGAAAATTGATAATAAATCCTGCTGATAAGAATCTCTTGTCATTAATGCAGATAATGCGCCATAAGGTGCATTAATTGTGTCTTATAATTAATTTCTCCTGTTCCCGGCTCATGACGTCCCGGTGCATCTGCAACGTGAATATGACCAAACTGATCTCCATAATTTGTAATGGTGTCGCAAATACAGCTTTCATTAATCTGCATATGATAAATATCATAAAGTACTTTTAATCTTGGTGAACCGATCAGACGACAAATTTCTGCTGCCATCTGCGAGCACTTGGACTTGAAAAAGAAATCAAAGTAATCTGCCATGACGTTGCTGCTAACACAAAACTTTTATTAGAAGATGGAAGTATTGATTTCACAATTACTCAAAATCTTTATCGTCAGGGTTACCTGCCGATTATTTACTTAAAAGAATATTTAAAAAATGATACCCTTCCAGATTCTACGAATATTACACCTCATATTTCTATTATCTATTCGCAAAATATTTAACTCAGATTCAACACTTGTAAGACTCATCGCATGATTACAAAGAAAAAAGCCATCTTTTTTAAGATGACTTTTTTCTTTTTCACAAATTTTTCACATTTTTCCTATTTTATTTTTTATTTGTAGTGTTATAATACAGATAGTGCATATAGAACTTCTGTTATCACATCTTCTATACCTACACGAATAATTATTTTGATTTTTCAGGAGGAATAGATATTATGACTACATTAAAAACCACAAAAAGAAATCCGGAAGTAAAAGCAAAAAAATTAAGACGTGACGGTTTTGCCACAGGTGTTCTTTACGGAAGAGAAATGGACGAAAACATTCCGCTTCAGTTTAGTGCGGTAGACGCCAGCCGCTTTATCAAATCACATAAAGAAGGTTCTCAGGTTATCCTTGATTTCGGGGATACCAAGACAAGCGCTATCGTTAAAAATATTGATTACGATGCAATGAAACGTCAGGTAATGGCTCTGGACTTTCAGGCACTGGTTGCCGGGGAAGCAATTTCTACGACTGTTCCGGTAAAACTGGAAAATGAAGGCGCTGTTCAGGGATTTGTTGACCAGGAACTGACTGAAATTCATTACAAAGCAGACCCTGCACATCTGCTTGAGCCTATTGAAATTGACCTTACCAAATTCCACACAGGCGATGCTCTGTATGTAAAAGATTTGGGTCTGGAAGAAAAAGGTGCTCAGCTTATCACACCGGCTGATTCCTTAATTTTCCACATTGCTGACCATGCAAAAAACATGGAAATTGCTGAAGATGAAACAGCTGACGAAGAAGCTGCTGAAGCCTAAGTAGTAAAATGAATAAGGGACGGAGTTTATGGCGTCTGCCACAAACTCCGTCCTTTATTCATTTTTTTATTAAATCTCCACCTTTTCTACCCTCCACTTCCCATCTTCCAGATATAAAAGAGCCATCGACGGTGCATCGAAAAATCTTTTTTCCCCACAACTGCCTGGATTAAGCCAAAGTCTTCCCTCTTTTTCTCTTTCTTCATATTTATGAGTGTGACCGTAAATCACAATCTGCGTTTCTTCTAAATTCCAAGGCACATCTTTTTTCTCATGTACCACACAGAAATTGACTCCGTCCAGTGTAAAACGCTGACATTTTAATAAGTGTGACGCCCATGCGCCATCATTATTTCCACGTACAAAATAGACGGGTACTCTTGACTTTAAATGTATAAAAATCTCATCTATAATTCTCTGAGAACCGATATCTCCTGCATGAATCAGCGCATCACAACTTTCAATTTGTTCAAGCACTTCCGGTCGTAATAATCCATGCGTATCCGATAGCACTGCAATTTTCATCCGGCACACACTCCTTTTTGTTTTTCTTTTTATTTTACCACAAAAAAAGCTGTGAGCTAATCTTAATAATCAGCCCACAGTTTTTTTATTTTTTCTGCTATCTGTTGTAATTTCTGTCCACGATATCCAAAAATCCTCACTGCTAAATCTCCACTGCAAAGCTTTGTCACACCGCCGTCACATTCTGATTCCATTTCAAGGATTTCCCAGATTCTTTCTGTAATTTCAGGCATCACTTTTCCGTCCTCAAGTTCGGATAAAAACAGGTTTGCGACATGCGTATACCCTTCATACAGACCAATTTTTTCCATCGGCATTTTTTCTGGTTCATATCTGGTATTGTCCCGGTAAATCATTTTTCCACTTCGGTAAATCGTCACTTTTGAAGCAAACTTTCGGTATAAAAAGCGTTCTTCATGTGCCGTTCTTCCACAGGAAATCACATCCAGAAAAAAGAGTTTTGCACTCTTATCTTCCAGTTGAATCTCCATCGTACTCTCAAAAGCAGAATCTGCAAATGGAATCACCGGCTGAGGATAATAATATAACACCGAATCTTTTTCGACGTTTACTTTGATATTTCTTTTCGCCTCACCGCCATCCATTTTATGGATTTTTTCAAATGACTGCGACAGTACTTCCAAGTCTGCCCCCTGTCGTACCTGATAGGAAAATTCCTGCAAATCGCCGCTCATAATTCCGGCGGATGCACAAAGAGGCATGACCTGAATCCCACCATTTTCTTTCTCAAATGGTGTCATAATCTTATACGGAGCGGTAAAGGATACATCCTCTAAAATGGTTTTTCCGTCTTTTTTTCCTGCACAGATTGAGACACGGGATACTTTTCCGAATTTATTTTCCATTCTACATGCCCTCTAAGAGTACGTTTTTCTTAATCCACTCTACCACAATATCCACATTTTCATCCCCACGGATGTTGGTAAACACAAAAGGACGCTCTCCTCTCATTTTTTTAGAGTCTCTGTCCATTACCTCAAGACTTGCTCCAACATAAGGTGCTAAATCAATCTTGTTGATTACCAGCAAATCAGAACGGGTAATTCCAGGACCGCCTTTTCTCGGAATTTTATCGCCTTCTGCCACATCAATGACAAAAATCGTCGCATCGACCAGCTCCGGACTAAAGGTTGCAGACAAATTATCTCCACCACTTTCAATAAATAAAAGTTCAATATCCGGAAAACGCTCTACCATCTCATCCACTGCCTCTAAGTTCATCGAAGCATCTTCACGAATTGCTGTATGTGGACATCCACCTGTTTCCACACCCGTAATTCTCTCTACAGGAAGCACACTATTCTTCGCCAGAAACTGTGCATCTTCTTTGGTATAAATATCATTTGTGATAACAGCAATGCTATATTCTTTTGCCATTTTTCTTGATAAGGCTTCAATCAACGCTGTTTTTCCTGAACCGACCGGTCCTGCTACTCCAATTTTTACATAAGACATATTGCTTTCCTCACTTTTTAGCTCACATTTACTTTTTACGACATATATAATCTGGAATACAGTTTTTCATGCTGAATTCCACGGATATCAAACCCCGGCGCAGACAGACAAAGCTCCTCTTTGGTCTGTGTTTTTAATGTTTCAAGCACTTCCTGAAATTCAAAAAAGCATCTGCTTAACAACTTTTGCCCTACACTTTGACTTAACGGAATCGTCTTTACACAGTTTGTCACCATTGCAGAGGTCTGCGCATAAAGATAATGTTCTAATGCTTCTTCTAACTCAATTCCAAGCGCCGAACAAAACACTCCATAAACACAGCTGTGACTGATATTTTTTCCTTTTCTTGCTGTCACATACTCTTTATAAATTCCTGTTTCATTAATTTCCAAATCCAGTTTTTCAATCGTCTTTACAAACCGAGAGCCCATTTTTCTGACTGCATCTCTTTGTTCCATCGGAATTCTGGATGCCTCTAAAATTTCTTCTAATTCTTCCAGTTCTTCAAGACGTTCTGCCTCTGCTGACTCATAGGCCAGCTTTACCGAAAGCAGTTCTGTTGTAGCAAAATTCCATTTAATTTTATTTTTAATATACTCTTCTGCTGTTTTTTCATCATGTACAATTCCATTTTGTATATAAGTTTCCAATCCCTGTGAATGAGAATACGCACCAATTGGAAATAAAGCATCATTTACCTGAAGCAGATAAAATTTTTTCTGTGACATGTAAACGTCTCCTTTTAATGATGATGATTATGAATGGAAGCAGAAATCCGTTTATCAAAATCCAATTTCATCACTTCTTTTTCTGCTTTTACACCATGAATTTTTTCAAGCATCACAAGCATTGGCTCATTATAAATCGTAATAAAGGTATCATTTTCACCCCAAAAAAGCGGTGCATGACGGTTTCCAATTTCGTAACATACCTTCGCAGACATCTTCTCATGTCCCGGTATCAAAGTCACACGAATCACTTCACATGGAGGGGTATTGACTACCACTAATTTTTTATCATCTGCATAGATGACATCGTCCTGATAAAGACCGCGGGAAAGAATGGAATCATCCATTCTTATCCCAACTTCTGTGCCTTTATCTGTATTTTTCTTATGGATTCTTTTAAATGCTTCATGCCATTCAATATCAACTGTTTCGATTTCTTTTCCGGTTGTATCAAACTCATTAAGCTTTCCAAGTACCTGTTCGCACAGCATATTTTTTCCTCACTCTCTACCAAACCTGTAACAGCATCATAACCCCTGGAATCCAGGCAGTTACCACACCTTCAAAGACCTGCAGGCAAGGTACAAATTTTCCAAGTTTCTTTCCCATAATGTCCTCTACAAAAGCAGTTCCCCACAGAATTGCCCATAAGTACCAGATAGCAGCCCAGCGGATATCTGCAGTAATTCCAAGTGCACTGCTTCCTGTGATACCCTCGATTGTACCAAATACTACGGCATTGACTGCTACAAATGTAGAAAACCAGGCAAACGGAATCGGACTTAATTTTAAAATTTTACTAAATGCTACAAATAAATAAGTAAAGCAGAATAACAGTCCAGTTCCTGCTGCATAATAATTTCCCATAACGAGATTGACAAAATTAATAAATAAAGACAATCCACCGGTCAAAATATTCATGACCGCTGTAGATTTTCCATCCACTTTATATAAGGCGCACATTCCGTTATTAATTAATACAATCCCTACAAATAAAAGACAAACTCCCAGCATAAGCTCCCTCCTGAGTATTATTTTATTTATGTCAATTGAACGTAAAACTTGAATTTAGAACAAGCTGTACAGCTGTGTAAGCGGCAGTCTTTCAGCTGGTTTTGAAGTAATTTCCTCGCCGTCTACCGTCACTTTATAAGTCTCAGGGTCTACGGTAAGTTCCGGTGTTCTGTCATTATATACCATATCTTTTTTACCGATGGTACGACAACCTTTTACCGGAACAACTATCTTTTCAAGACCGTATTTTTCTTTTACATTTTCATCCATTGCTGCCTGTGAAACAAAGGTTAAGCATGCTTCATTTTTTGCTTTTCCATGAGCAGCAAACATTGGCTGATACTGTACCGGCTGAGTGGTCGGAATGGATGCATTTGCATCTCCCATCTTAGATGCCACAATCATACCGCCTTTGATAATCATATCCGGTTTTGCTCCAAAAAATGCCGGATTCCAAAGTACAAGGTCAGCAAACTTTCCTTCTTCAACAGAACCTACATACTGTGCGATTCCGTGTGTCAGAGCCGGGTTAATAGTATATTTGGAGATATAACGTTTTACACGGAAGTTATCATTTTCATGACCTTCATCTTCTGGCAATGCGCCTCTTTCATCTTTCATTTTGCTTGCAGTCTGCCAGGTACGGGTAATGACTTCACCGACACGTCCCATTGCCTGTGAATCAGAACTCATCATGCTGAAAATTCCCATATCATGAAGCACATCTTCTGCTGCAATGGTCTCCGGACGAATTCTGGAATCTGCAAATGCTACATCTTCCGGAATCTTTTTATCCAGATGGTGGCATACCATAAGCATATCCAAATGCTCATCTAACGTATTTACAGTATAAGGCATCGTCGGGTTTGTTGAGGATGGCAGTACGTTTGGTGCTGCTGCCGCACGGATGATATCCGGTGCATGTCCACCGCCGGCGCCTTCTGTATGATAAGTATGAATCGTTCTTCCACCGATTGCTGCAAGGGTATCTTCAACACATCCGCCCTCATTTAAGGTATCGGTATGAATGGCTACCTGTACATCGTATTCATCTGCAACATTTAAGCAGTGATTGATAACCGCCGGTGTTGCACCCCAGTCCTCATGGATTTTTAATCCCATTGCTCCTGCTTTTACCTGTTCAATCAAAGGCGCTTCATCGGAGCAGTTTCCTTTTCCAAGAAATCCAAGATTCATCGGATATTCTTCGGCTGCCTTTAACATCATTCTTAAATTCCATGGTCCGGGAGTACAAGTTGTCGCATTTGTTCCATCTGCCGGACCTGTTCCACCACCAATCATGGTTGTGACTCCACTGTAAAGCGCACAGTCAATCTGCTGAGGACTGATGAAATGAATATGGGTATCAATTCCACCTGCTGTGACAATCATGCCTTCGCTTGCAAGTGCTTCTGTGGATGCACCGACTGTCATTCCCGGTGTCACACCATCCATAATATCCGGATTTCCGGCTTTTCCGATTCCCTTAATTTTGCCATCTTTAATTCCGATATCTGCCTTTACGATTCCTGTAGAATCCACGATTAATGCATTTGTAATAACCAGGTCTAAGTCTCCATCTTTACTACAAGTTTTTACAGACTGTCCCATACCATCACGAATGGTTTTTCCACCACCGAATTTGACTTCATCCCCATAAGTGGTATAGTCTTTTTCTACTTCAATTACAAGACTGGTATCTGCCAGACGAACCTTGTCTCCGACAGTTGGTCCGTACATTGCTGCATATTTACTTCCGGAAATTTTTACACTCATCTTCGTACCTCCTTACAGAAATCCTTTTAATTTTGCTGTTTCCATCGATGTCGCTTTGGTATCTTCACCTGTCTGGGCACGGGTTAAATCATTTAACCCAAAGACACGTTTTCTTCCACCCATCTCGGTTAACTGTACCTCTTTTTCTTCACCTGGCTCAAAACGAACCGAAGTACCGGATGCAATATCCAGATGATATCCATAAGCCTTTTCTCTGTCAAAAGACAGACATTTATTTACTTCAAAAAAATGATAATGAGAACCTACCTGAACCGGTCTGTCTCCTTTATTTGCAACAAGAATGGTTACTGTTTTTTTGCCTTCATTTAATGTAATATCCCTTTCTGCCGGAATAATTTCACCAATTTTCATCTGATTGCCTCCTTTACTGAATCGGGTTATGTACTGTTACAAGTTTGGTTCCATCCGGAAAGGTTGCTTCGACCTGAACTTCTCCAATCATATCTGCTACACCTTCCATTACGTCATCCTTTGTCAGTATTTTTGTGCCAAGCTGCATCAGTTCTACCACCGTTTTTCCATCTCTGGCAAGTTCTAAAAGTTCTGAACTGATGTAGGCAAGTGCCTCTACATAATTCAATTTCAGTCCTCTTTCTTTTCTCTCTTTCGCAAGATTTCCTGCCATGTGAAGCATTAATTTTTCCTGCTCTTTTGGATTAAGCCTCATAACATTTCCTCCTCTTAAAGGTTCTAAAAGTCAGTTTTTAAGTCTGCAGGTTTTTGAAATTTCAATCGAGCGTAAACAAAAAAAGCAGACAAACAGCACCTTACTTCAAGACGCCATTGTCTGCTTTTAAAATCCCTTATTCTTTTCAAAAACTCTACCCGCATTATACACGAACTACTTTTTTTCGTCAATCATTTTCTTCTCTAATTCGATAAAGTTTACAATTTATTCAGATTTTGCGAAACTCATTTTCACTATACCATACTCTGTCCTTTTCATTAATATCCAGCGCATACAATTTTTCATCTTCTATTTCAATTACGATTGTATGCTGGTTTTCATCCTCTAACCACACCTTATCCATTGCCGGTTTTCCCTCCGGACGCCCCTCACAGCCAAAATCCGGTTCATCAATCCTCTTTACGAAATATTCCATTTTTTCTTCCTCTTTTCCTGTTTTTTGTATTATTTAAATAAAAATTATAGCAGGTGTTTCTGGTAAAATCCATTCTATGTTTCTGCTAAAATCCATTCCGAGTCTTGTTTTACTCTTTCACTTGTCTTATAATCGAAACCGAATCTAATGAAAAGAGGAAATTTTTATGGTTACCCTACTTCTTACCGAACAGCTCACTGTGCTATTTCTCATGATGGGCTGTGGTTTTGTTCTTGTAAAAACAAAAATTGTAAAATCAAGAGACAGCAAAACCCTGTCCCTTATCAGTGTCTATCTGATTATGCCTTGCGTTATTATAAATGCATTCCAGATTGACTATTCAAAAGAAATTCAAGATGGATTTTTACTGGCACTTTTTGCCGCTGTTATCCTTCATCTTCTATTGTTTCTTATCTGCGGAATCCTTGGAAAATTTTTAAATTTAACTTCCGTAGAAAAAGCATCTTTGATTTATTCCAATGCCGGAAATCTGATTATTCCGCTTGTTACTTCCGTTCTCGGAAGCGAATGGGTCATCTATTCAAGTGGATTTATGTGTGTTCAGACCTTGCTTTTGTGGACACATGCACAGTCCATTATGCAGGGAAAAACAGAATTTAACTGGAAAAAGATTTTGCAGAATGTAAACTTAATTGCCATTGTAGTCGGAATCATTCTCTTCTTTTTCCACATCAAACTTCCTGTTATTCTATCCGACACCATTAACTCCCTTGCTTCTTTAATCGGACCGGTCAGCATGATTATGCTTGGAATGTTACTCACAGAAGTAGACTGGAAAGCACTGTTTACTTCCAGACGGATCTACTTAATGACAGCATTAAAAATGCTTGTTCTGCCACTTATTATGGTCGGCTGTATGCGGATTCTTGCGCATCACTGCTCCCTCGCAAATGCATCTACAATACTGTTAATCAGCCTGCTTGCAACGATCACTCCGTCTGCGACAACCATTACACAAATGGCACAGATTTATGATAATCATCCGGATTATGCAAGTGCAATTAATGTATTTACAACAGTTGTCTGCATTATCACAATGCCAATCATGGTATTATTATATACACTTTAACGCAAACACCCCTGTATTCTGTTTTTTCACAAAATACAGGGGTGTTCTATCTTCATACTCCTCTTTTAGAACGGTCTTGGTGAACCACAATATTCACAGAATCTTCCGGTATTTTCCGCACCGCACTGACATCTCCAGGTACCACCTGACTGCTGCATATTATTCATGTCTTGCTGCATGCCTTGATTCATTCCCCGGTTCATGCCATAATTCATATCTTGCTGCATACCCTGGTTCATTCCCTGATTCATGCCTTGATTCATTCCCTGATTCATGCCATAATTCATGTCCTGCTGCATGCCTTGATTCATTCCCCGATTCATGCCCTGGTTCATACCATAATTCACACCTTGATTCATGCCATAACTCATTTCTTGATTCATGCCTTGGTTCATAGACATTCCACTCTGCATTCTCGGTGCCTGTCCGGTCAGCGCCGCTATAATTTCATTTCCGACACGTTCCATCTCCATCATCTCTGCTCGATTTTCCTGCTCAATTGCAAAACTGTGTAACTGAAAATCCATATCATCAAACCATGGAGATCTCACCTGAATCTTCATACTGTAATAATACTCGTATTTATAAACCGGTGGCTGATAACTGACTGTCTTTCCATCTTTCGTATATGTCTCTTCGATCCGATCCTGTTTTACATCCATATTACACTGAACCACATCTGACAGTGACAGAATATCCGGATTTTCTTTTGTATCCAGGTTATGCGCAATGGTAAAATTTCCCTGCGTTTCATCAAGAAATACCGTGTACTTTTTTGTTGTGATCCGTCGTGTGATACGGAAATTCTGTACTTTTTCCTTATTTGCTTCACGGTATTCTAATTGTTGTTTAATATCCTCTACGGTACTATGTCTGCGTTCCTCAAACCATGGAGACAGCTTCTTTGCACATTCCTTACATAGATTTCCATCATCTAGTTTGCGATTTCCAAGCAATCCGATTTTTTCTCCACAGATATCACAATATTTCTTATCGAATAATCCCATCTTATTCCTCCCGTCTCTTACATATCTTTCAGCATCCTACTCTTCCCCTGCACTTTTTACACATTTGAAGGTTAGATAATCGTCTTCATCACTGTATTGAACAGACAGTGACCCATCCTCTTCCATTGTGATAAGTACATTCTCCGGTGCCTCATCATCCATTTCGATTGTATAATATCCATAAAGTGCAGACCACGGATAAGTTCCTAACTCTGCGCCTTTATAAATCACCTGTACTGTGCGATCTTTTGCGAATTTCAAACGCATTGCATCATTAATATTATCTACACCGTCCAGTGTCGTCTGTGCTTCCTCGTCAAGCAACTCCTTTACATTTTCTGAATACCATTCACCAATCACTGCCAATTCATCTTCTGACAGATAATTTTCCGGATTTGTTGCATCTGTCCCTTCTCTTCCGAAGATAATATTTACTCCCTGTCCCAGCAAATCATCAAGAGTAAGGGTATCTCCATCAAGGGTAACTGACATTTCCTCCCCTTCAATTTTTAAAACGGTTTTTTCATCTTTCTTTGCCAGTTTTCCGGTGCCTTTGTCATTGTCAATCGTAAATTTTACTTTTCCGCTGTGCTCTATTTCGAGATTTACATCCCCCTCAAAACACTCTTCAATTGGCATCTGCGTTCCAAGCGCTTCTGCTACAACCGCAATCCATTTCCCCTCATATGGATTCTTTTTCGCAGCTTTTCCACCTCCTCCACATCCGATTAAGGATAACGTACTTACAACCAGAATCACGCTCAGCAAATATCTTATACTCTTCTTCATCTCTTTTTCCTCCTTTGCATAATGTGATTTTCTCTTATATTCACATTATACAAGGGAAACACTATTTGTTCACTGTTACTTCTGATAGTAATTTAAAAATTATCTGATTTTTATTAAAAATATCATTTTAATGTCGTAACAATCAACTTACTTTCCAATGCTGCGGCAATCAAATCTTCTTTGCAGCTATAACCGGCTTTTGAAATCATTTCCTGAAAATTCCACCTTACGCCTGCCCTTGAACAATTCATCTTTTGAGCAATCTCTGCATAAGAAAATCCACAAATATACAATCTCAGCATCTCTAGCTGCCTTGGGCTAATTTCCCCGCTCGTAATCCAGTTTAACTCCACACTCGGCGTAACATCCGGAAAAACATGTTCTCCTTTTACAGTGCGCCAAATCACATCCCGAATTTCTTCCTCTCCATGATCTTTATACCAAAGGCTGTCCGCACACCCACTTTTGGCACGCTCCAGCACCTTCGGATCAATAAGAGAAGTCACAATCAAAATCTTTGTATACGGACATGCCTCTTTGATTGCTTTTCCTGCTTTTAATCCATCATGATTATGAAAGGTCTGGACATCCATCAATACAATATCAATCGCGGAATAAGTACAAATTTTCACTGCTTCCTCTGCATCTGCAACCGTATCAACATGTCGAAATTCCGGATCCTGCAAAAGGATATACTCAAAGTATCGTTGCATAATCTTTTGATCTTCTACAATTAGTACACGCACCATAATTTTTCCCCTCTTTCAATCCTGTCTCCACTGCTTACTTTGTCTTTGGCATCTTTATAAGTAAACAAAACTCTGGCTCAAACACGGTAAACATCCTGCATCCTTCTATCTCCAATGCTCTGCGAAGCGCGGATAATCCTCCACCTTCTCTTGCACCTTTTTTTGGAACCATTCCATCGTTTGTAAGCTTAAGCAGATATTCCCTCCAATCTTCTTCTATCTTCACATTTACTCTTTTTCCATGTGCATGCTTCGCACAATTTGTCACGCACTCACGAATTGCACGGTCAAGCAAAATTCGATATGTTGAATTTTCCGGAACATTTCCTTCCAGACAAATGGTAATCCCAAGTTCTTTGGCATGCTTTTCTGTATCCTGATATAAGTCCTCTAAATTTTCAACTGTCATACTTGTAAGAATATACACTTGTTGCCTTAACAAATCCAATTGTTTATTAATAGAAAGGGTATCTTCTGTATTTTCTTTATTTTCCAGAATTCTTCGTATTGTAAGCAAGCTGCGCCCAAAATTATCATGCACCTGCATTTTCATTGCCAATGTTTCCTGTTTGCGTATTCTCTCGCCAATCTTTTCATACATTTCTTCTAATTGCTGATTCAGCGTTTCCAATTTTTCATTATTAAACTTAATTCTCTCGCTATTATAATAAATTTCGGAAACATCAAGCGCAATTGCCTGTCTATATCCAGCCAGTTCCCTGTCCTTAAGCTGATACTCCTGAAACATCCAGACTTTCCCATCCGGAAAAGCAAATACATTGCCATCAGAACTCATCGAAATAATCTCTTCTCTGAGGTTACCTTCCGAAATAGCCTGATGCAGCATCGTATAATTCTGTAATTTTGTTCCAAGCAGCATTTTGCTTACTTCTCTCATCTTGGAATTACAAAGAATAATCTGATCAAATGCATTTGCAAAACATACACCGCATGGCGCATTGTCTACTGCTTCTTTTACTGACCATGGTGACAACCTCTGTTTTTCTCGTCTTATCTCCTTTAAAATGCTCCGCACCAGATAAAAAGTCAATCCTGCAATTCCGCATAATATTACCACAATCGGAACATTCAAAAAAAGCGATTGCTCCAGCGCTTTTGCATCGTATTTCTGTACACATTGCAATAAAACCGTTCCCAAAAAAGTAACCCCAAAAAGCACGGTTACTGTAATTTTTCTTCTTAAATGAGCAGAACCGGTCATTCTTAAAAGTATAAGAATAAACTCAAGCACCAGACAAAATTCCATAACACTCATTATTAAATTTTGTATTTCTACACTGCACTCTATAAAATTCGACATCGAATCAGCCACTCTTTCTCGTCTTCTTGTTCTACTTCTGCACCATGTTGCCCGGAAAGCAATGCATAAACGTCATTTTCCGAAATGACATTTACCGAGATAATCAAATGTGCCTCCATCTCAACGACACGAAAAAAGATCATTTGCATTCGATCAAACAGTTGCTCTACCAGCCACTCAAAATAGTCATAACATTTAATTAATTCTTCATCATGGAATTCCAGATTTTGAATATTCACATAATAAAGTGCCCGGATCTTGCACAACTTTAAAGCCATACACGATTCTGCCAGACTCTGTATCAAATCCTCTGTTTTCAGTGCTTCCCTATTTTCATTCTTTTCATTATGAAGCGTTAACGTAAGATTTTTTCGCCTTTTTAAATAGGTTCCGACAACCACAATCTTCCCCAGAAGTCGTTCATATACTTCTTTCGACTCGGTTTTTTCCAGTTCTTCCATAAAGTGTGAAATCAGTTCAATCTGACCGGCCGTCTGGCTTTGTATCAAATCTAAGAGCCGGTTTTGTTCTTCCACTTTTCTCCGCTTTGCCTCCTGCTGATAGTTCTTTTGCAAAAGGCGATTTCGCTCTCTTAATTCTTCTTGCTGTTCTTCAATATCCTGATACTGGTCCATAAGCAAAGAAACATCCTCTGCCCAAAATAAATGACCACCTCGCACTAACAAATGATTCATTCGTGTTCCGTTTTCTATCACAAGGGTGCCAACTAAAAGTGTTTCTCTTACTTCCTGTGGTATGTCCAAAAACTTTCCTGAATGATAACATTTCTTAAAGCTCCAATCAGTAATCTCTGCATCTAATCCGCCCGCAGCTTGAAACAACTCAATATACCTGCTGTTAATTGGAATCAGTCCACAGATAATAGAACTCTGATAAATTGCGGCCATCAAAAAACAACATACTGCGGTCATATCTCCTACATATGCTTTAATAAATGGCATCCCCAGAATATGACAAAGATTCCAGCCAAGCAATAAAAGTCCCGGAAGCACCGGAAACCAGGTCCACTTTCTTCCGGAAGCGGCACTCTTACGCATCAACACCACTTCCATTATCATCAGACACAGCATCATCCAAATCTGAATCAAAATAAAAATAAAGCGATATTCATAGACCTCATTGGAAAAGAAAAATCCTTTCGGAAAATAAAACACTTTTTGATGCAAGTCATTTGTCAATACTGCAAAAATCAAACATAGTGCCGGTATTATTAAACATGCACTTTGTTTTTTTGTATTTTCTCCTTCTTCTTTATCCATTAATAATGCCGCATTAAGCCCGAGTGTCGGAATCAAAATCATAGGAATATAATAAAGATACCAGCAGATGCGCATCTCTAACGGTTCCATGAAAATAAGAAACTTAATCGTTCTTACTAAAAACCAAAAAACCATAAGACAAGCAATCCACGTCAAACATTGACGCATTTTCGCATCCACCACATGTTTCTCCAAATAGATGACCCAAGCACAATATAAACCGATATAAATGCTGCTTCGACACTGACCGGCAAACTGAATCAAAAATAAGCTTTTAAATGAGATCTGCCGACATATGTAAGCCAATATAACAAGGCTCGCAATTGCGATATAGGATAACAGCCTTTTTTTCTTATAAGACATCTAAGACATCACTCATTCCTTTCTTCATCTGAAAGCAATTTCATATCCAATCGTATTATTTTTATTATATCATATTCGTTTTCCAAAATCGAATCCCAACTGTCGCTGAACACAAAGCGTAAATATGACACAACTCAAAAGCATTAAGTATTGAAATTTTTTTTCATCCATCATCCCACTCTTCTATACTAAAAGAATAAAAAAAAAGTAAACTTTTGTCACTATCGTAAGGGCTAGTGTGGACGCTTTGAAGTCATGTGATAATATAATTGAGGTGATTTTATCATCCGCAAAAAAATTCCAAAAAAATTGAGGTGATTTTTATGATTTCTTCCTGGTCAGATGCAATTGGTCTTTCCTTCGCCTGGTCCTTTGGATGGGGACTTGTACTTACCTGCTATGTTCTGGATTGGAAAATCGAATGGATGCAGCCAAAACTTTGGTTTCTTTTTCTAAAAAAGAAACTAAATAAGACAGAAGATTTCTTTTTGAATGCTTCTGCAATTCCACCAAAAGTACTAGGCGCATTTAAGAAGGTTCTCTCGATTTTAGAAACCGGAGACTTTCAAAATTTATCTGCAAGTATCGGACAATCTTACCGAAAAAAGCTGGAGCATGAACTTGCATTACTGAAAAAAAATGAAATCAAACATGAAATTCGCATGACTCATTTAAAACTGACAGAGGAAAATGAAAAGAAACAAGATTTTCGTCATTGGAGCGACGCTGGACGTGAATGGCGCGAAATCGTACTTCAGGGCACGGTATTAAACAGATATCGAAGTCTCAAAAACGGAAAAATTTTATATGAAGACTTTTTCCCACATGGCTCTGTCCTGCTTAGACAGTCCAGACACATTCGCCATGACGAAGTGGGGAGCAAAAACAGAAATGAAGAACAACAGTTTTATGCTCAGTATCAAAATATTATTTGTCCAAGCTGTGGTGCCGAGATTACATTAAAAGGGGACGAAGCGCACTGTCCTTATTGCGGTGGTTATATCAAAAGTGATTTCTTTGATTGGCAGACAGAAGAATTTTTAGTTTATCGAAGCCTGAATCCGAATGCATCCTATTATAAATTAGTTCTTGCAACCATACTCACTTTTTTCTTTCCGTCTATTCCTTGTTTTCGGTTCATCCATAACGATTATCTGATGTTTGGTACTGCCTTTGCGCTTACACTTTTACTGGCTGGCGCAATCTGGATTTTACTCTTAAAACAAGAAAAGAAAGCTCACGTTTCGACTGACCAAATCGTGCGTTACGATGAAAAAGTTTTAATTGTAGATCTCAATGAAGCACTTTATGGTACCGAGCTAACCGCCGATGCCCTGTTTTACAGTGTCGATAAACTACAGCTGAAAGACGTAGAAAACACAGAGAATCGCACAACGATTACTATTTCTGCAGTGCTGCACAAACTTACACTTCAGCCAAATCAAAAGATTCTAAATAAAAATGAAAAAATAACTTTAAAATTGTACAGAGCCCGTTATCCACGACGCATGAAATCAAAAGGACAAGCAGTGTTTGAAGAAAAAGAATGTCCTCGTTGCGGTGCAAATTTCATGCCGGATAAAAATGGCTGCTGTTCCTATTGTGGCTATCAGCTATCAATAGACAATTCAAAATGGCGAATTGATTACGAGTAGAATATCTTATATTTAGTAAGTGGCTGTTGCACTAATTACTTAGTGCGACAGCCACTTTTTCTGAGTTTCACATATAAAAACCAGCCTTTCTTTATTTTCCCATCCGTTCCACTTCCACTTTCTGGTTCAAAATGCCCTTCTTCCACACCATCACATACACTTCAAACTCTACAGAATCCTGTGCATACACAAATGGCTCCTGCCACAGCACTTCCGACTCGATTCCTTTTGCTTTTAATGCTTTCTGTCTTTCATAAGCCTGTTCGATTTGTTTTTTATGTTCTGCGTTTGATTTCTTTCCAAACGAACGTTTCGGATAATTTCCTGCCTCTTTTTGCAGCTTCTTATCCAAGAGTCTGATTACCGCAAGATGTCTTTTTCGGTGCAGCATTTTCGCTATAATCTTCGCAATCGTTTTTACTGGATACTGCTCATAAAGCACCAACATCTGTATAAGCATCTTATCCTTTACCTGTATTGCGAGTTCTTTCATCAGACGGATGGCATCGAGATTCACTTGCCAGGGTTCACTTTTTGGAACGATATATTCTGGTTTAACAGAAGGATATGAGCAATAATTTAATGGTGGAAATTCTGCCAGCAGGGCAAGCTTTCGTTCTTCCTTCGTACAACAGTTTTTCTGTTCTCCCAGGTAATCCACCTTGTCTCTTAGAATTGCAATCCGATATTCTAACTGGCGCAGATATTCATAACCTTCTACCCAGAAATGTCCGATTTTTCCATAGTCATAACATTGAATTTCCAGTTTTAATGACTCAAAAAAGATAGTAAATACCGAATCTTCACCCTGATTTACCACCAGAATGTACTCTTTTTCTTTTTTTTCCAAAACTGCCTTGATTGTACCCTCATAATCCGGCAGATATTCTCCTGTAAATCTTGCATTTTCAAATACCAGAAAACTTTCCACTGCATCGTTCATCAGATAAACCAGACGCCAGTTATTACTGCTGTCTTTTGGTGCTAAAAATTCAAGCTGTTCTACCTCTACAAGCTGTGCCAGTTTAAAAAATTCATCTGGCAGTTCTTCTGATAAACCTTGTAAAACCTGTTTATAATATAATTTATCTTCGTTGTCCATTTTTTCCTCATTATCTTTTATGGTTTTGATTTATCGTATCATAATTGGAGAAATTTAAAAAGCCCCCGAATCTTAAATCCAAAAGCTTATAAATTCAAACGTTTTCTATAATTAGAGCATTATCGTTTCACTTTAAATGCAACGTATTTTTTTTCGTTGCATTTTTCGTTGCAAATTTTGACATTTTTCTGCTAATCGTTGCATTTCAAATGTATCAAAAACCCTCAGACTTCTGTCCAAGGGTTCTAATTTCTTCTGTTTTCTTTTATCTTCTTCTGCCTTTTCCTGCTGTTTCTGTTATTCTTCTCTTTGTTTTTGAACTCTCTTATCTACATAAATCTCTTCGCCACTTTCCAGGCAAATTGCAGCAAGCCTTCCACTTGGATTGCACGCTCCACAATCTATTGCGATATGATTTTTCTCCCGATAAATGTATCCTGGTTTCTCGTTTTCTGCAATTAGCTGGGTTGGAGTGTGTCCTGTTACCAGATAAGTATTTTCAAAATACTGCCGTCCATAATCTGGTCTTTCCCATACAATATCATGCAGAGAATAATCTTCTATGTCTTTCTCCGGTGAAAAATTTCCAAGTCCGCCATGTACCAGTAAATAATTTTTCCCTTCTATTGTAAGTGTTTCATATACCAGAAAATCTTCCATAAAATCCAGCACGTCCAGCTGTGTTTCCTCATCTAATCTACGAAATTCACTGATTGTCGTCTCTGCTCCGTTATACTGCCAGGTTGCCAGATTATCCAGAAGTTTTTCGTCTATTTTTTCAATCGAACTTTCTGTAATTTCCTGTCGAAGAAATTTCAGGCATTTCAGTGCCATCACCTCATGATTTCCAACAAGGCAGACTGCATTAGGCATTTCCATCAATTTCAGCAAAGCCTTTATCGGATGCGGACCTCGGTCTATCACATCACCTAAAACATACAAAGTATCTGCACTTGTAAATCGAATCTTTTCTAACAGCTTGATAAATAATTCATATTCTCCATGAATATCCGAAATAACATAAGTAGCCATGTACTTCTCTCCCCTCTGTCCGTGCTCTTTTTCTTTATTATACCTCTTGTCTGTAGAACCCCACAAGAAAAAATCTCGCATGGCATTTATCTTAGTCGGAAATTAAGACTTTCATTCATGCAAATTTATTAGTAAGCTCGTCACCAGTCTTATATCACCAAAATAAAATTCTATTGAAATGGATTGATAACTCGCTACTTATAGAAGCAGGAATCTTATTGACTAAGATAACGCAAAAATTTAAGCCCCCGAACCTTAAGTCCGAGAGCTTATAAGATATTTTTTAAGCTGCCTCTGCGATTGTAATGCATGCATACCGTTCATCTTCAATGATTTTTCGCATCATCTCAACCGGAGTCATTCCTATTCCTTCATCCAGATGCTCAAAAATTGTGACAGCACTTCCAGACAAAAGCTGTACTCCTTCTCTTTTTTTATCTGCATGAAAGGCATTGTGACGGGAATCTACATTCCAGAACACAACATTCGGAATTGTATAACCATTTCTTTTAAATTTCTTTTTCATAGTTTCATAAAACAGCCAGTCAGAATCATAAGTTGCAGAGTCAAATTCCATATCTGAAATAATAATTAAAGATTTTGGCATTTCTTCTTCTGGTACATGATTTTCCACCGCAGTTTTAAGAATACTATCAAAAGCCTCTTCCAGATTTGTATTCAAACCCCAGTCTGCCTCTACTGCACAAGCAACTTTTTCAGCTAAAGTTTCACCTTCCAAATGCACAATGCTTGGTAAAGCGCTAAACGTCATGAAACGATTATGGTAATCTCCCTTATTTCTTTCTGCAAAATAAATTGCAAGACCAACCGAGGTTGCCATTGGTCGTCCATACATAGAGCCTGAAACATCTGCCATAACAAGCATATTTTCATCACCAACTCCATAATCCGGAAGATTTCTCCACTGTGCTTCCAACACCTTACTATCCTCGTTTCCGTATAAAATCTTTTCTACTATATCATAAGGATACAGTGTTTTAGAATGAATGTTTTCCTTGCCTTCCAGTGCCAGGTTGATAAATTTTTCAAATCTTTCCGTATCGTGTCTGTCAAATGCTCTTCGATACTTCATCATCGCACGTCCCGGAACGGCAGAATAATCAATCTCATCCCAATTGTTGCCACACATTTTTATTTCTGTAACATCAATATATTTTCTTAACGTACGGATTATTCTTTTAAAGTTATAAACTGGATATCCTAATTTCTCTGCAGTTAAAATACCTAATTTTCTTGTTTCTTCTACTTTTGAATCAGCAGTTTTCACCCATTTTGCAAGCAGAGACACTGGTTTGCCTAATTGAAAGTTTTTTAAATCCTCCAGTAACTGTCTTTTCATTGCAGTCCACATTGCCTCTTCTGCCGGTGTACCAATCAGATAGTACCAGTCATCAAAACGACCATATTCACCAATGAAATCAATGTTTGGAATCACTGCCTCCGGATGATATTCAGCCAGATTCTTTAATAAAATCTGAAAGACTCTTCGCTCTCCAAGACCCTCTCGGATGTCTCTTGCATAAAATAAAATTTTAACTGCAGACAATGAGTCTTCTTCATAAGCCTTCTCAAATAAAATTTTGATTCGTTCTTCATCTGCAGTTCTCAGTGCACCGATTGTTGCAAACAAATCCAGATTTGCATTATCTGTTGTGTTCACTGCTCTTGCACCATTTTCTGTATGAGTTAATTTATTTGATGTTTTCTCTAATAATTCTACGAAATTCATTTTGCTTCCCCCTATAAGTTCAAGCCAAACACCAACTCTTATGAGTGTTTGATTCTACAGAGTTACGATGAGTGAGGGCAGGACTCGAACCTGCACTTCGTCCTCTTCTCCTGGAATAAATTGCTGTATGTTCCACAAACATGAAACACTTTTTCGTGCTTTACCATTAAGCTACCTCACTCAGATAAGGCAGGCAGGATTCGAACCTGCATCAATTTACTTACATTAAATTAGAAATAAGAAATTAAAATTGCTGTATATTCCACAAACATGAAACGTGCTTTATCTCATACTCTACCATTGAGCTACTGCCTTATATTTACTTTATCTTGTTGACAAGATTAGAATAATCCTTATCTTCAGAAATTGGAGTGGATTTTTTCTTTTTTTATTATTCCCTCATCAACTGAGCTTATCTTATCATACTGTCGGTACCTCCACAATAAACCGCCGGTTTAAAAATAAAACAAATCGTTAAAGCTCATAAATTATTAGAACCCTCAGACTTCTGTCCAAGGGTTCTACAATTCAAAAATTCATTTTATTTCTTCTCAATTAATGCCATTCTTTTGTATTTTCATCTGTAACTTTTAACGTATCCTTTTGTATTAAGAAAAAATCCACAATCGCAGGAGACGCAGCTTCCGTATTATCAGAATCATAATAATATTCCTGCAATACATATTCATCCATTTCTTCATCTATATGCGATTCATTATACAGCAAATGCAGTTCTGTTACTGCTCCGGTATTTTCATCAATCTTTTTATTAATAACAGCAAATGGCCAGCCTTTTGAAGTCAGACGAAACTCCAGCTGATACTTCGTATCTGGATAAGAATCCAAGAATACATCTGATTTCGTTTGAATATAATCCGATACCTCTGCCAATTCTTTTTTGTATCGTTGATATTCTTCTGTCATCGGATAGCCATCTTCATCGTATTTCGTATCCTCTTCTTTTTCTTCATTATCCAAAGAATGAGATTTCCCTATCTTTTTCTGCTGATTCTGTTCTTCTTCTGTTTGTTCTTCTGCTATCTCATTTAATTCGTCTAAAGTTTTTCCATATTTCGTGTTCAGTTCATTTATTTTATATTTTCCATCAAAAAAAAGAAGAAACTGCTCATCGTTTTGCTCCTCTCCACAGATAATAATTTCAACCTGGTTCTTTTTCCACGTAACATGCCAGGTGTCCTGCGAAATATTTCCCCCATCATCTCTTAGCGAAAATTTAACTTTACTGATTCTTTTTTCCCCTTTTTTCAAGATAAACTGACCATCCGCAGAACCGAAAAATAATGGCTCCCCCACTGCCTGCATAGTCAAAGAATACTCTCCATCCGAAGAAACACTTGTGTCTACATTCGAAACTTTAAAAACAATTAAATAATAAAAGATTCCTACAAAGCACAATACCGTAATACAAAGTCCTGCCAGAATCCCAAACAAACCTTTTATTATTGTATTATGTACTTTGATACAGCCGATTACCAAACTCACTGACAGCAGAATCCATATGAATAGAATTACCATCTTATTTTCTCCAGTGTCTTTATCAATATCTCACTACTCTTTTCAACTACTGTACAATTCATTTTTTCAATTGATTCATCAATTCCAATAATTCCATTTCCCAGTCACTGATTCTGGAATACCAGATGCATCCATAAGCTTCACGAATTTTAATATTTAAAGACGAACAGATAATTACTTTCGTATCTATTCCTCTTTCTTTTAAAATTCCAAGCAATTTTTCTCCGGCATCGAAATCTCCCTCTTCGCCTTTTCTCATTGGATAATGCATATCTGTAATAATTAAATCAAAGGGATTTCCTGCTTCTTTCTCCTGGATTAATAATTCTAATCCCTCTTCCACATTATCAACCTGTGTAACATCTGTTACGCCACATCTATCATTTAACACTTTTTTGATATCATTTGCTTTATATACGTCATCTTCAAAATTTAAAATTCTCATTTGCTTATTCTCCGTTCAAAATTCTCTGATATAGTTGTTGGACTTCCCCTTTGGCAAGCTGTTTACAAATTTCCATTTGGTTGGTGCCTGACACCTTTCCTTTTATTATACAGCTACAGCTTGAAGCCACGCAAGAATAAACAAAATAATTCTCCATAAAGCAAAACGAAAGCCTCTAAAGCTAATATTCTGAAGGCTTTCAATCAATTTTTTTAACTGATTCGAATTTCTCTTTTTTCTTGAATATCCTTTGGCATTTGTACAATAATTTTCTTAGCAATCGCATCTTCAAGATAATACTCATTTAATGTATCTTTTAAATATTTTTCTCTTTTATTCCTTGTTGCATCTATCAACATATCTGTAAAAAAACGTTCCCAACTTACATATTTCTCACATTCTACATATTTTGATGTATTTTCTAAGATATCATCTAAATTTTCGTATTTTATAACTCCTGATTTTAATATTAAATATTCAAAAGATTCCGGAAGCCAAAGAGATATTCTGCGGTTAAACTGCGTTTCAAAATAATCAACACAATTTTCAATCAGTGCACCAAATGCCGCGCCATCTGCAATTACTAGTACATCTTTGTTATCCAACATTTTTACTCTTCACTCGAAACTCATAATTACCCTTCATCTGCCATTTCCTCCGCTTCCAACAATTCTTCTACATATTCCCGCGGATTATGCACAATTTTTCCTGTATTCATAATTTCAATTTCAAAGTTTCCTTTAAAATGCATAATATGCCTCAAGTATATAACTAAATCTTTCTGTTCTGCAATTTTCAAAATCCACTTTGCACAGTTATCTCCGCAATTTGACGCATTATATACAAAAGAATCATCTTTCAACATTAAAATAAGAACCTTTACTCCCCCAGATAATTCTTTTGGCGTAATCGCTCCCAAAATAGGGCTGTCAATAATATGTGAACTAATTACAGTTGAACTGTCCACATCTAAAATCATCTCTTTGACAAAAGAATCTTCAATCCTCTCATCTTCATATACATTATCAAAATATGACTGAGCATCTTTCATATACTCAGTACCCGAATAATACCATATTTTTAGCATTTTTCTCTCCCATTTCATCCTTCTACTTCTTAGCATAAAACGGCAGAAATATGATTACTAGTATTTCTGCCATTTTTTATCACTTCTTCACACTATTCAATCCATCCACCCAATTACTAAAAGCTTGACCACAACAAATAAATTGAGCAAAACTCTCAACTTTCCACCTGAAGTTTCTTTTTTTCTTACATGTTTCTTACAGACAAATTTCTTCAATTACACATTCATGTTTTTTACTCTTTTTATCGTAGTTAATCCCTGCAAGAAGTAAATTTCCTTTATACTCTTTTAATGTTTCCACATAATGCCGTTCTTTTATCTGTTCAATCGCTCCTTTTGCATCTTTATCCCATTTTAGTTCAATAATTACTGCTGGTTTTTCGCTATGAATTTTTCTTGGAATAAAGCAAATATCAGCAAATCCTTTTCCCGACGGAAGTTCCCGAACAATCGTATAATATTCTCTTGCAAAATAAAACGCCAGATTAATGGTACAGCTCAATGAATTTTCATCATTATATTTTAAAATAGAGATTTCTCGATGTGCCTTATCAATCCCTTGTGCAACAACCACTTCATCTTTTCTCCACAGTGCCTCTAATAATTTTTTCGATGCATCTACAGAATCAATCACTTCTTTCCAATCCATTGTACTGATTGCATTAATATATTCCTGAGAAACCTCTTTATTCGGAATTGATACCGTTTTTTCCATCCAATGATAACTCAGATATCCCAAGTGAACTAATAAAGTCAATACATCATCTTTTCCCTGAAATGTTGTCATATCATTAGAAAATGTTCCAATATTAATCGGAACAGCTTCTCCTGCCAGCATTTTTACAATATCATCTTTTAATCCCTCAAAATTCATGCGAATATAAATTTTTAAGGCTTCATAAGTCTCCGTCTGATTCCAGTAATTATCAAAAATTCCACTTAACATTGCATCAACTACAGATTTTGGACTGTACATTGCATAAGTAACCAGCTGATTTTCCTTCATCACAGTTAATTCATACCCATCATACCAAGCCTGTGTTTCTTCAAAACTTCTGCCATATTTTTTACAGAGACTTCTCACCTCTTCCTCTGTAAATCCAAAAAATTCTGCCATCTCTCGTGGATTTGTCATCGAGTATTCTGAAAACATATTCAATGCAGAATGAGAACCATACTTTTTAATTGGCAAAATTCCTGTCATATAAGCAAGTGCCACATATTCCTTATCCTTCAGCCACGCTCGTAAAAAATCCAGATATCGTTTCTGCGCTTCTTTGTCATTTTGATACTCTCGGAATAAGCAATCCCACTCATCAATCAAAATCACAAAAGAATGTTTCGTACTCGCATAAATATCTTTCATTACCTGAATTAAATTTTTCTCATCTCTAAGCCGAACTTGTCCAAATGCTTCCTGTAAATCAAATATCAAATATCTGCGCAGCATATCTAACATTTCTTCTACACTTGTCGTTTCACTTAAAAATTCCTGCATATTAATCTTAATCACATCGTATTTATTTTTATGTTTCTGATAAGATTCACATTCTGCTATCTTTAAATTCTGAAATAATTCTGTTGAATCCTCTTCTCTCTCATAATAAGCAGTAAGCATATCCGCAGCCATTGATTTTCCAAATCTTCTCGGACGGCTTACACAAACAAATCTCTGCATTGTTCCCACACAACGGTTCGTTACTTCTATTAAATTACTTTTATCCACAAAAATCTGAGAATTTAATGCAATTTGAAATAATCCATTTCCTGGATTCAAATAAGTTCCCATACGCCGTGCCTCCTAAATTTTTAATGTACTCTTATTATACTGCCTTTGATTTAAGCCACGCAAGAATAAACAAAAGAATTCTCCATAAAACAAAAGCCTCCAAAGCTGGCACTCTGAAGGCTTTCGTTTTGTTTTATGGAATCTCATCACATTCCTTAGCTGTTATTCGTATTGTTTTTTACTTTCATTTAATTTTTCAGCTGAATTTGATTGACATCTGGTTCCTTTTATTGAAAATTATAATCTATTTTTCTTCTTTTCGTTTACTATTGGTATGAATTCCTCTATTCTCATCTCCTGCTTCATTAACACCAAATTCATAGTCATTTCCCGGCAGAATAATATTTAAGGCAATTCCTGCAATCGCTGCAATCGCAAGTGCTGTCAAAGTAATCGAAGTTCCTGCTACCGTAAAGGTAATTCCACCACTGAATCCCAGACCGCAGACAAAGATAACGCCTGCAATAATCAGGTTTCTGGATTTTGTTAAGTCTACTTTATTTTCTACGACATTACGCACACCAATTGCGGAAATCATTCCGTAAAGCATGAAGCTGACTCCACCAATAATTGCGCTTGGCATGGTACTGATGACAGCGGATACTTTTGGAATAAAGCTGACGATAATTGCAAACACGGCAGCAATACGGATAACTCTCGGGTCATAGACTTTACTTAATTCGAGTACTCCTGTATTTTCTCCATAAGTGGTATTTGCCGGACCTCCAAACAGACCGGAAACAGCTGTCGCAAGACCATCTCCGAGCAGAGTTCTGTGAAGTCCCGGTTCTGCAAGGAAATTTTCTCCTACCGTTGCGGAAATCGCAGACATATCTCCTACATGTTCCATCATAGTTGCAATGGCAATCGGTGCCATAACAAGAACCGCAGTTACATCAAATTTACAAAGCTGAAATCCCGGAAGTCCCACCCAGCTTGAACTTGCAATAGATGCAAAATTTAAAATTGCAGAACCATCTGGATTCTTAATTCCACACGCATTCATAATCATTGCCACTGCATAGGAAATCACAACCCCCATCAGAATCGGAATGATTTTAAACATTCCTTTTCCCCAGATATTAAACACAATGATAACTGCAAGGGCAACCAGTGCAAGAAACCAGTTTGTGGATGCATTGGAAATTGCAGAGCCTGCAAGACTTAAACCGATACAGATGATAACCGGTCCGGTTACAACAGGCGGAAGATAACGCATCACACGTTTGACTCCCACGATACGGATAATCAGTGCAAATATCAGATAGAAAAGACCTGCTACTACAACTCCCCCGCAGGCATAAGCTGCTTTTTCATTTGCTCCCATAGATGCATACATTCCACTGTTTAAGTTTGCCACTGTGGAAAATCCTCCCAAAAATGCGAAGGATGAACCCAAAAATGCAGGCACTTTGAATTTGGAACACACATGGAACAACAATGTACCAAATCCTGCACCAAATAAGGTTACGGAAACAGTCAGACCGGTTGTAAGCGGTTCCCCACACGCCTGAACAAAATAGCTGTTGACCAGAATCGGTACTAAAATTGTTGCACCAAACATGGCGAACATGTGCTGTAAGCCTAAAATCAGCATTTTAGGCACGCCAAGTTTTCTGGCGTCACGAATTGCTTCTCCTCTTTCTCCCATTTTTTCTCTCCTCTTTCGTTTTTTTATCTTTCATGTGCTCTCGGAATTTTTTTGAGAGTACATCTTCCCCATTATAGAGGAGAGAGTCCTGTTATGGCAAGCAAAATCAAAGAATCCTTTCAAAAATCATACAAGTTTATAATGCAAAAAACTCTTTAATCTGTCCCACAATAATCTGCATCAGTCTGGTTCTCGCTTCCACACTTGCCCATGCAATATGCGGAGTAATGATAAGCTTCCTGCTGTCTTTTATTTTTACCAATGGATTCGTTTCACTCATCGGTTCTTCGCATAACACATCAAGACCTGCTGCCGCAATTTCTCCGTTCTCCAGAGCTTCACACAAATCCTGTTCTACCACAATCGGTCCACGTCCTAAATTTAAGAAAATCGCTGTCTTTTTCATTTTTGCAAATGCTTCTTTATTCATCAAATCTTTTGTATATTCATTTAACGGAGCATGAACAGAAACAATATCGGATTTGGAAAGCAGAGTATCAAAATCTACCTGTTCATATCCTTCCTGTGCGCTTCTTCCGGAAGCCGAATAATAAACCACATGTGCACCAAATGCTTTCGCAATATCAGCAACTCGTCTTCCGATCGTTCCAAGCCCGATAATTCCCCAGGTTTTTCCGCTGATTTCATTAAAATGCTCTGCAAAATGAGTGAAAATCGTATCATTGACATATTTCTCAGTTTTCACATATTCATCATAATAACGCAATTTTTCTAATAAATAGAATAACAGCGCAAAAGTATGCTGGGTAACCGACTCTGTCGAATATCCGGCTACATTTCTCCATGCAATTCCACGTTTTTCAAGATATTCCTTATCCAGATTGTTTGTTCCGGTAGCTGTTACGCAGACTAACTTTAAATTTTTTGCTGTTCCAATCGTCTGCTCATTAATCTCAATCTTATTAATTACTAACACATCTGCATCTTTTACACGCTCCGGCACTTCCTCTGATGTGGAAAATCCATATTTCACCACTTCTCCAAGCGCATCATAGGCTGATAAATCAATGTCATCTCCTATTGTCTTTGCATCCAGAAATACAATTTTCATGATCCATCTCTCCCTTAATTAAATTTCTTTACTCATTTCATCATAAGTGCAAAAGTTATATCCTAATCTCTGATATAGCGCAACCGCACCTGCATTTTCTTTTTCTACTTCCAGACGGAATCGTACTGCATCTGTATAGATTTCTTCTACTGCCTCAAAAAATTTTCTTCCGATTCCGTGTCCTCTATACTCCGGTTTCATATACAAATCTTCCAACCAGATACACACTCCGCCAAATTCGGTTGAATATCCGGTCGCTGCAATTCCATATCCGGCAATTTCACCTTCGATTTCAAACACATATCCATCCACGTATGGGCAGTCTCCAACGCAATCTGAAATATCTTTCTGTAATGTTTCGTCATCCGCTTTATGAATGACCACATCCGATGCATAAAAGATCTGCATCATTTCTAAAACCTCTGCTCTGTCTTTCTCCTGCATGGAACGAATTATAACCTCTCCCTTTTTCATTTCTACCTTCATTGTTAGTATCCTTTCCTTATGAAATCATGTTCTCCTATCACCGGAAGCTTTTTCACATCCATATTTGTAATCAAAATATACGTCTGTGAATTCAAATACTGAATGAGTTGGTCAATTTGCTCTTCTAAACCTTGCACTTCGGCTTCGACCGTCCCATCGTATTTGTTTTTTACCCAGCCGGTTAATCCAAGCTGCCTTGCTTTATGTACGCAATAATATCGAAATCCCACGCCTTGTACATGCCCATAAAAAATAATATGTCTGCGAATCATCCATACACTCCTACATCTTTAAAATAGTAAAAACATTTTTGGTATAAATACTATATCCGTTACGTTCAGAATTTTCTCCCTCAAGTGTTTCGTTGCTACTATCATAGGGTGAGTAAGAGACTTTTGTCAAGTCTAAGAACGTAAGTCAAAAAAAGCTCCCAATAAGCTGAAATTTCATGCCTGTTGAGAACTTTTTTCTAAAAATATTTTAAGATTATTTTAAAATTTCAATATCTGTCTGTATTACCTGTGGTTCTTTTTTTAATAAATATTCTCCATTTCGTACAGAAGCCAGAATTCCGGCTCGTTCGCATACTGCATCAAACTCTGATTTCGCTTCAAGTACAATAAAGTTTGCCGGTTTGCCCTCTTCTAAACCATATTCGTCCTGAATATGCATGGTTTTTGCTCCATTTACAGTAATTAAATCCAGTGCATTGTCGATTTCTTCAAATGACATCATCTGGCAAATATGAATTCCGTGATCCAGAATCATCATCATGTTTCCATTTCCAAGAGGATACCATGGGTCTGACATCGAATCCTGGGCAAAGCAGACATTAATCTTTGCATCATTCAATTCTTTTACTCTGGTTAACCCTCTTCGTTTTGGATAGGTGTCCTGACGTCCCTGAAGATAAATATTTTCTGTCGGACAGGAGATAAAATTAATTTCTGCTTTCTTCAATAATTTCATCAAACGAAAGGCATAGCTGTTATTTGCAGAACCAAAAGAACAGGTATGGCTGGCTGTTGTTTTACTTCCGATTCCTTCCATATAGCTTAAAGCTGACAACAATTCCAGAAATCTTGACTGGTCATCATCTGTTTCATCACAGTGTACGTCGATTAGTTTGTCATATTTCACTGCCAAGTCCACCGTTTTATGAATGGATTTTTCTCCAAATTCTCTGGCAAATTCATAATGAGGAATGGCTCCGACACAGTCCGCTCCCATTTTCAAGGCTTCTTCTACCAGTTCATCTCCGCCCTTATAAGCGTACATTCCCTCCTGCGGAAATGCCACAACCTGAATCGTCACAATATCTTTTAATTCTTCTCTTAATTCCAGCAAAGCTTTTAAAGAGGTAAAATTCGGGTCTGTTACATCTGCATGAGTACGAATATACTGGACTCCTGCTGTCATCTCTTTTTTTATTCCGGCAATTGCCCTCTGTTTTACTTCTTCTACCGTAAGGTCTGATTTGGTTTCACTCCATCTTTGGATTCCTTCAAACAGAGTTCCGGTGCCATTTAAAGCACCTTCTTTTCTTGCAGTAAATACATAATCCAGATGAATATGAGGGTCTACATACGGTGGAACAGTCAGATACCCCTGCAAATCAATCACTTCTGCCTCATCCGGCACAGAAATCTGCTCTGCTATCTTTTTAATTGTTCCATCCTCTACCAGTATCATTTTTAATTCTTTTTGACCCTTTAAACGCACATTTTTAAATAATTTTATCATAACATTTTTCTCCTGCTTTTTGAACCAGCACTTTCTTATCTGTTACTTGATTCGGTTAAATTTTTAAATCTGAAATTCTTTCTTACATATCTTTACAAGTTCAGGAACCACACTGTCTACAATAATTTTTCCTCTCTCTGCACTTGAAGAGACACTACTTGCCAAAGCTCCGCTTTCCGGCACATCTCCTTTTTTCAGTGGATAACGGAAATATGGAAGTGCTTCTGTAGGAGGAGCTTCCACAGCTCTCTCAAAATGAACCAGTTCCGGCGCAAAATACATCATAAGAGAAGTTTCGGTTACTGCTGCATGTTCAAATGCCCAGCCCGGAAATGGTACTTCGTCAAATACTTTATCAATCACATCTTCCGGCATCGGATCCCACCAGTTCGATTCGATAATCGTAGCCACACCATGTGTATCACGATTGACCAAATCCATCGCTTCTACCACAAACGCTTCATTTTCAAAATGTGCATTCATAATAAAGATTTTTGTAAATCCATCTTTTATCAGCTCCATCAAAATATCATACACTAAATCAATCACGGTTTTTCCATTTAAATCAATCGTTCCCGGAAAAAGTGGACCGCCTCCGCTCAACGGCTTTGATTTATATCCATAAGTTAACGTCGGCATGATAATTCCATCTAATTCTTTTGCCAGATAATATGAAAATTTTTCGGCAATTTTTGCATCTGTACAAAGCGGAAGATGCTGTGCATGCTGCTCCGTCGCTCCAATCGGTAAAATTACTACCGAATCTTTTTTTGCCTGAAATTCAGGCCATGTAATATCGTGCATATAATAGGACATTTTTTTCAACCTCTTCTCATTCTTATTTTTCTACTGCATATTTTTTGCGTATTTTTTCATTTGACAGCTTTCCGCTTTTTTATTGACATAAGCAGAAATTCCAATCATTAAAATTGCGGCAATGACAACTGCAAGCAGGCAGGAAAACCAATAGTTAATTCCAATGACATAATTAAAAATCAGATAGGCAATCGGTCCTGTAATTGAGGATACAACTGCACCTTCTTTTGTCGCACGGTTTGAAATAATTGCTGCAAATAACGGAACTCCAATACATGCTCCAATTCCACTTAATCCCAGATAAAGTACTACGCTCAAAAATTCCGGTGGATTTACAAAATTAAATGCAAAGCAGATAAATGCAACTGCAACAACTGCAATTCTTGTTACACGTACTTCCTGTTCCGCAGTTGCATTTTTATTAATGGTCTTAGAATAGAAATCACGTCCGACTGCCTGACCTACAACCAGCAAAACAGAGGTTGCCGTAGACATCATCGCTGCAAAAATACCAATCATCATCATTGCTGCTGCCCATTTTGGAAGCATTTCTTTTGCCATTGTAACGGTTAAATAATCAGCTTTTACATCTGGGAATAATACTCGTCCGGTTAAACCACAAAGATAAAAGCTGTTATAAATCGTACTTAAGATCAATGCGGTAATTAAGAACGTTCCAATTGTTTTTCTCTTTACATTTGGAATCGCAAGAAATCTGGAGCAAAGGTAAGGCTGACTGATAAAGATAATGCACCAGAATACAAAGTTACCAAACACACCGGATAAGGACATCTGCGCATCGGAAGATTCTGCCTGTACAATATTTAACATGTTCGGGTCAATCTGAGCCAGTTTTGCTTCAAGTCCGTTAAATCCTCCAACTGCTTTTAAAGATAAAATTACAAGTACCACGGAAATAATCAACATCGGAAGTCCCTGTGCAAAATCAGTCCATGCAACGGATTTTAATCCACCCACAATAACATAGAAGATAATAACAACCGTAATAATTGCAAGACCTGCTTTAAAAGAAATACCGGTAAAGGATTCCAATAATACTGCAGCACCTTTAAACTGAGCTACTAACGGGAAAATATAAAAAACAGAAATCACACCTGCAATAATTAATCTCAAAGTTTCACTCTGATAACGGTCACCTAAATATTCCGGAATGGTAAGAGAACCAAGTTTTTCTGCCTGCATCCTCATTTTCGGCATCAACAGTACTGCCGGAATAATCAGCCCCGGAATAACTGCAATAACAACCCAATAATATGGCCATCCTACGGTTGACATAATACCCGGGTCACCCATAAAACAGGCTGCACTGATGGATGAAGTTACATAAGAAAATGCAAGCACTACGGTTGGTGTACTTCTTCCACCCAAATAATAATCTACATCTGCCGAACCACTGGTCTGCTTTGCTCCAAGTTTACTTGAAATAAATGCAACCAGACCTACAAAAATTAAAAATCCTACGAAAAAAATAACGGAAATCTGTTCAAGTGTCATTTTTTCTCCTCCTTTTTTTGAAAATGCTCTAAAAAAGCGTAAAAAAATAATGCCTGCCGATTTCCTGCTGTATTTATTTAGAAAGAAACTTCTCAAAAATTATATTATCATGTTTTCTTAAGAAGCCATATCTTTTTTTACAGCAGGATTCAGGCATTTTCCTTATACAGTTCCATGTGCCAGTGTACCTTCCATTACAGGTGTCGGTTTTGTTTCAACTGCATCTAATGGTTCTTTCTTTAACATAAATGAAATCACTACTCCTGCGGAAGCTAAAATCGAAATCAACTGTGCCCCTATCATAATTTCCCATGTCATCATAATCATTTCCTCCTTTAAATCAACTTTCTATCCTTATTTTTTCTACTACAACCAACAGTAACGCTACTTCAAAACATTAGAATCAAAAAAGGAGCTTACACAGATTTTGTTTATCTGCATAAACTCCTTTGTTTACGATTCCTGTATGTTTTTGATGATGCCATTATAGGCACAATTTTTTGAAAAGTCAATATTTTATTACTTTATTTCTTTTATTTATTAGTCAGAAACGAATCTTCTTTCCTCTATTTGTCATCTTTGCACAAATCACTTCAAAAATAAGTTGAAACCAAACGATTCTTCTTTTATAATGAGTTAAACATTTTTTCAAGGAGGGCGCTATTATGTTTCAATGTAAAGACCTTTACACATTGTCATCTTTATCCAAGTTAAAATTAATCGCCGGAAATAACGGACTGCACAAAGGGATTCGCTGGGTCTACAAAGCAGAGTCTTTGTCCCTTTCTCAATGGGTTCATGGCGGAGAACTTCTAATCATCAGCCGACCGGTCAGCTCTGAACCCAATTTCAATCTTTCAGTGCTTTTAAAAGAAGCGATTCACCTGAATATGTCCGGTGCACTTTTACTAATCGGTCCAAACTATATTGAAAAAATCTCAAAATCCGTGCTTTCCTTATGCAATGAAAATGATTTTCCTTTATTTGCAATTCCATGGAATCTTCCGCTTGTTGACTTCTTTGAAGAAATCGGTCATGCAATTTCCAACAATAACTATTACCAAAGTACCCGCAATGATGTTATCTTTAATATTATATTTGAAAACCATATCAGCGCTTCTGCCCTGAAACTTCAAGCTGCCAATAGTGGATATTCTTTTGAAGGCAGTCATCATTTTTTCCTTCTGCATTTTATCTTACCGGAATCTGGTCAGACTGCCGGAATGGAACAAACCATCAGCAATAATCTTTACGAATATCTTCATCAGGCATTCTCTGAACAAGATGCATCCTTCCTCGCATCTACTTACAGCAACCACATCATTGGTATTTTTCCTGACAAAGATTTTTCTGAAATTACGGAATCATTTTCCCAAACAATGGATTATGCCTGCCAGACCCATCCGCAGTTAACCTGCAATATCGGTATCGGACTCGCTGTATCCGATATTGAAAAATTAAAACAAAGCTATGAACAGGCTGCGGAATGTATCAATTACTGCAATAAATTAAACTTAAATCATCAGTCTCTCTGCTACAACCAGCTCGGTCTTTATCAACTGTTTTCTGATTTAAATCAGGCTCCTTTATACGAATCTTTCATAGAAAACCAACTGGGTGTGCTCATCCGCTATGACGCAGACAACCACACCCAGTTAGTTGAAACGTTATCTCTTTATTTACAAAATAATTGTAATATTCTGCATACCGCAGATGCTGCCTATACCCATAGAAATACCATTAAATACCGCATTACAAGAATTGAAGAACTGTTACGTGTTGATTTACAGGATGCTTCTGTTCGTCTGAATCTGCATCTTGCCCTTTATCTGCATCAGTTCATCTTAAACACATGATTTACGCATGCCAGATATCGTTATTATATTCTGCAATTGTACGGTCAGATGAGAAATATCCTGCCTTTGCGATATTTACAATCATCTTCTTTGCCCATGTTTTTCTATCTTCATAAGCTTCTAAGGCTTCTTCTTTCTTTTTGGTATAAGCCTTGAAGTCTAAGAGTGTCATAAACCAGTCTTTATTTAACAGTTCATTCTGAAGTCTGGTTAAATTTTCTTCATGACCGATTATAAGCCAGGAGTTTTTCCAGCTCCTCTGCATTTTCTCTGTATCCGGTTCCGATGTCAACGCTCTAGGTTGTTTTTGATATTCTTCATAAGTAGTCACTTCATTTTTTCCTTCTCCTCTATTAATTTTATGAATTCTTCTTCTGATATTTCTGCCCGATTGGCAGCATCTTTCATACTCAATACATGGTCTCTAACCAACGAGATGAGCATTTCTAATTTGCCCTGTTCTATTCCTTTTTCTATTCCTCGTTCTTCTACTGCATCTGACAAATTACACATAACACTCAATTCCTCTCCTAGTGCCCTGCATTCTCCAAAATCTCTTTTAACGTCCTCGGCTCATAATTCATCCACGGTTTCATGCAGCCGACATTATATGCCCGTGACATTTTGCCATAAATATGCCCACACTCGTTTTCGCTCATTTGTACGATACATCTTTGGAAATAATCATCCTCTTTCCCATTATGCGTGTGACCATACAGCAAAATCGTTCCTCTTCCCATATTTTTCCAACTAAAAATCGGATAATGACAAAGTACCAGACTATAATTCGTTCCATCCACCGAATCCTGAACTTCTTTATAATCACAAATCGTATCGTATAATTGCTGATATCGGTAATCCTCTACACTATCATGATTGCCCTTTACCAAAATTTTCTTTCCCTTTAATGTGGCAACAAGCGCAATTAAATCATCCTTTTTTCCACGCATACTGACATCGCCTAAAATGTAAACCGTATCGCCGTTTGTAATTTTTCTATTCCACTTTTCCACCATGACCCGTTGCATTTCCTCTATGTCTGAAAAAGGGCGCTCATCAAATTGAATACAGTTTTTGTGCAAAAAATGTAAATCGCTAATATAATAATTCATAGTTTTTCCTCATGCTTTCTGCTTTTTTTCATCCAAATTGTAACTTTATTTTTATTATATATTATATTAGCTATATTAACAATTTTTTAGTATTCTAAATTACATTTTGTCCTGTATAAGTTTTCAAGACTTCAAATAAATACTTTCTAAGATTCATAGCCCTCTCCATCAGGTATATTTATCTTCATTATACACTCTAAATGGATGAAGTACAATTATGATACAATTTTTATGATATTTCTTGAAAACTAATATTTTATAAGTTTTTTTAATTAAAACTCCTCCGAAATGCATAAAGTTGCTTTTCGGAGGAATTACTACTTTCTTTTTATAGATTTTACATTATTTCCACGGTATTTCGTCAAATTTAATTTCTCTTCCAGATTCTTTTTCATAAAACTTATGTCTTCCACGCTTTGCATCTTCAAGACTACATAATTTTCTTTCAACAATCATATTATCAAGTGCAATGTAATCTCCCATAAAACCATGTATTTTATACAATTTAATTCCTCCAAATTTCTGATAATCTGCAATATAATGCTCATTTGCTGCCATTTTTCTTTCCTCCTACTTTTATTTATTTTTCTATCAATCCCACCACATCATAATAGTGTAGTAGCTAATAGACTATTTCATTCTATCGCTGTTTTTATTCACTTCTTTTTAATTCAATTTCACTATTCTCTTGACCAAGTCCTTCTATTTTGTCTTCATCAATACCATAAACCGCTCTAATATCACATTTTTCGTAGCTTCCTGGTTCATTATATAAACTAATTTGAGATGGTGTATAACTGTACAATGCTGTAATTTTATTTCCTTCAATAGCCGTAATGTTTAAAGTTGCTGTCCCTTCAGTTCCAATGCCGTCATAATTACCTATCCATTCCCCTTGAAGATTAATAGATTCTAATTTGAATTCTGTTGTGATTGATACTTGATTCCATTTTTTCGATTCTCCTGCTGCATATATATAGTTAATTGAAAGTCCATATGTACTATTTTCTTTTTCCAACTTACAGCTACAAGTCAGTTCCTGCTTCGTTCCTCTCTCTGTTGATTTTTGACTTTATCTTTTCCTTCTCTTTTATTAATTTATACTTTTAAAGCTTCTCAATATCTGAATCACCTGCTGTTCTTCTTCTGCAGTAAAGGTTCCATCTGGCGATTCTGCAATAAACGCATGTAAGTTTGGATACTCAAATGAAAATTCATCTACATTTCCGGCTTGTCCCTGAACTTCTCTTTCTCCAGCATAAGATTCTGGAAGTACTGCATAAAATGCTTTATCAATTGACATATAATCCGAATCGATTCCCGGTATCATCTCTCCTACAATATGCACTTTTGCTACCATGAAGTTTCCTAGCGTTGAACAATCTCTGTCTGTTCCCGCCGGATAACCTGGTACAAAAGCAGAATCTGCTACTTTTAAAACTTCTGTTTTTAATATAGAACGAGCATCTCCCCCTAATTTGCCTTGGCAATCCCAATATGTAACTGTAACTCCACGCTGATTCGCCAAAACTATTTTCTCTTCTATCTGTCCACTATTCACATCGTCACTTATAATTTCCCATCCACTTGGAGTATCAAATTGAAATTCTGGCGCTGTAATACTATTTGTCTTTGCATATCTTGTTTGATAAGCGTTTGCATTCTCTTCTGCTCCTGTATCCGTAGATGCTGACTCGGTTTCATCTGTAACTTTCGAATCAACTTCATCCTTAGTGTCTAAATTATCGCCATCTTCAACTTCTGATTCAGACTCATCTTTCACATCTGGCTTAGAACCATCTTTGGTTGCTTCCGAGTTAGTCTTATCTTGTTTTTTTGAATCTTCTTCTGGACTTGACCATTCTTTCGACCAAATTTCTAATCCTATTTGAAAGAGTGGAGTTTCCGTAAGTTCTTTTGTAATAATAGGAACCTCCACAACTAATGTTCCTTCAATTTGCAGTTCTATACCTAAACTTAAATTTCCATTCGGTTCATCTTCATTACTTGAGGCTTCAAGCTCTCCTTCTATCTTTCCTAAAGGTCCTGTTGAGATGTCAAGTCCAGTACTTCCATATAATTTCGTTATCAAATGCAACGAAATTCCTGCTGATCCTTCTCCCGAAAAAGAATAATTCGCACCCCAATCTAGACCATCTGAAAATTTTTCCGGTTTTTCCGGTTCTTTTATTTTTTCCACTTTATTTGTTTTGCTGCTATATTTTGCTCCTAATTTCTGTTCACCGCTCCATCCATAGGATGTCTCTATACTTCCTTGTAAACTTACGCTTGCTTTCAAATCTACCCCTAATTCATTTGTTATTACAATCGGAATTCCACAGACTATAAATTGACAATTCGGTAGCTTTTTATTAAATATCTGAAATGGTTTTATTTCAGGTTCATATCCCCTTGAATATGTTGCTGTTATATTTCCTCCTTCTTTTCCATTTAGAGATATTTCAAATTCTATCTCACCCTTATCAATATCAATTACAACTTCTACCCACACGCTGAATCCAACATCTCCTGAAATCTCAGTGTGTTCAGATATTTCTTTTTCAAATGCTTTTCCAAACATATATTCGGATTCAACAGGTTCTTTTTCATCTTCTTTATTTTCTTGATTTGCTTTATCTGTTTCATCTGATTTACTACTATTGTTTTGCTCATTTTCTTTACTTTCGTTCTCTTTACTATTTCCTTCCGAAAGCTTTATCACAGAATACTTTTGATTGGTATTTAACACCATGTTTTCTTTTCTATTAGAATCATTTCTTTCTGAATCCTTTTTAGCATATTGATTGTCCTCATCAATTAAAGCGATTCTTTTTTCAATATGCGCTTTTTCAAAAACATCCGTCAACAATGCATATTCTGTATATACTACATATTCTCCATTTTCCGATTCTATTGAAGTAACTCTTCGTATAAATCCATCCTCAGCACCTTCAATGATTCCTGCTACAAGGACATCCCCCACTTTATATTTTGGTTTCTTATCAAATATTAGTTTATCCTCTTGAACAGACTTTAAATTATCATCCTCTGTAATAACACGGACGTTTTCTTTAACAATTGTATCCTCTTCTTTTTTCTTTCCCCCATCTGGCTCTTTTAGTAAAAAAATACTGCCAACAATTGCTGCTAAGATGGTCAATATCACTACAATAATAAAAAACCATCTGTAAAAGTTATCTCTTCTCAAATCTTTTCTCCTTTTTCGTACTTTTCTTATTTTCAAGTGCTATGAATTTTGATTCTGTCAGGACTCTCTTTTCTTTTTATCCTGTTATTTGATTCTCGTTTTCGCTCACATATTTTATGATAAGTTCTTTAATTACCGCAGCCGGTTCTCGTTTTTCTCTAATACATATCTCTTTAAATTGAAAATATATATCCTCATAAATCATAAACGTCACTTGAAAATTTTTGTTTTTCAATAATAAGTGCACCTCCTTCGTTTATATCTTCATATTACTCAAACTATTGTCCTATTTTTAACATTAATACTGCTTTTCATCTTTTTAAAAACTATTTTTAAATCCTATTGAAAAAGCTCCTATATCAAGCTATAATTAATATATTATTAACTTTTTTTAGTAGAGATTAACCGTATGCTATGTTTCATAATTAACATTTAAACGCATTTCAAATGATGGAGGCGCATATGAATCGTGTTTCAAAAACAGAAAAAAAAGTAGAGAAACATTCTACAAATGAAAAAAAGAAAGATAAATATTCCGCTATCAGAAATGTTCTTAAAAAATACTCAAGTTTTGAACATCCATTGAAGAAAAAAGAAATACAAGAAAAATTAAACAGTGCAGGTTATGAGATAAAGCGACATGCAATCGAAACTGCACTTGATGATATGGGCGCTATACCAGTAGAAAATGAGTATAACTATTTTGAAACAAAAAAAATGCATATGAAATCCCAAGGAGACGTAATTTATTATCGCTCTACAAATGAGCGAAGCACTGACTATTGGATTGAAAATTCTATCACAGATGCAGAACTTGCCTTGCTCGTTGATTTCATATTATCAAGCAAAATCTTAACCCAGGAAGAATCTCAAAGTTTAGCAGAAAGATTAATTTTATTATCCGGAAAAGAACTTGCCGATAACTTAATTTACCGACATAGAGTGCGCAAACAACCCTACTTAGGAAAAGAACAAAATGATATTCCAGTAGCAATTAGTGAAGTTGCCCAAAAAGCATATTTAATCAGAAAAGCAATTAATCAGGGAAAAAAAGTAAAATTTACACTAAATGTATACGACTATAATGGAAAAATTCATCTGAAACCCTGTGGTTCAAAAGAAAGAATATGCTCTCCCTATGACTTGATTATGAGCAATGGAAGATATTATATGCTTGGGGCTGATTTAGAAACTGAACGTAGTGGAAAATTAAAGTATAAATTGTATCGAGTGGATTTAATGACTGAATTGAGCATAACAAGAGCGAAAGCCAAAACAAGAGCTGAAGCGGGAATAAATGATACGGATGATATTTATAAATTCAGAATAGAAAACCCGTATATGTTTATGGGCGATTTGCGGCGTGTACGGTTTAAAATCGAAAAAAGCAACTTCACACAAGTTGTTGATTGGTTTGGTGATGATTTCCGCGTATATAATGATTATCTGGATGAAGACTGCTGGGGAATTGAGGTGAACGTCAGCACAAACAGCTTCATCTTCTGGATTTTACAATATGGTGGATGTACAGAAGTGGTAGAAAATACCTACGACAATCATTTTCGAGAAACTGTTAAATTAAAATTAAATGAGATACTTCAGAAGTATTTAGAATCTGATGTACAGAAGAAGGAGGATAATCATATATGAAAATTATGTATTTAAATGTTAATGGGTTTTTGGGAGATTTACCAATAAAAAGTACTTCAACATATTTCCCAAAACGATGTAGGGATACTCAATTGCCTCTTATTGTAAGCAATTTAATTCTTGAAAAGATAAAAAAAGAAAACGAAAACGAACCTTATGATGCTATTTTTCTTTCTGAATTTGACCCCCATAGTAAAGCATCAAATAACTTCATTGAACAAATGAACAAGGACGGCTATAAAGAAATCTTCTCTTGTGGGCAGTCACAAAAAGACATTGACAAAAAATATTCCACTTCAACAATTTGCTTTATGCCAATTAACTGCAATGACTTTAATAAATGTAGCGACGCTAAAACTGAATTTTTACAGTTTTGTAAAATAGATGCGACGAACCCTTCTATTCCTTCCCTATTCGCTGTACATTTTTCTCCTAATATAAAAGATATGTGCAACGCACTTGAAACCACTTTAAACCCTATAGAGAATGGAAAGCATATTTTGTTCTTCGGTGATGTAAATGCCAATCCAGATTCGTCAGAAAAACAAGCACAATTAAACAACCATACTTTTACAGAGCTTATTCAAAATAACCATTTAGACTTAAAAGAAATTTATGATTGTCAGCCACCTTCTCAAACAACAAGATATGAAACAAGAATAGATCGCGTTTTTTCAAATGTGAAAGGAATCCAAATCAAGACAGACAAAACTTATTTCGAAGAAGGATTATCTGATCATGCGGCATTAAAAATCACATTTCAAATCGATGATTCGCCTAAAGAAATGTAGTTCGAAAACTGGATGTACAGACATTTTCTTGGACGACCCAAACACCTAGTCATGTCTGTACACCCTAGAACTTATATATCCTAACAATCTTTTTTCATTATACCACTTAACATAATTATTTAAAATATTAGTAAATTCAGAGCTTAATCCAATCCATAGCTTCAGAAAAATTGCTATATCTTTTCATATTAGAGTCTTTACTGATTTTTTTTGCCTCTTCCATATCCGCAATAACTTCTGGTTTGTATTGAGGAGTCATCTCGTCAAATAAACGGTTATCTCTCATATCACACTATCTGAGGAATTTTTTCGATGCTTCCACGGAATCAATTACTTCCTTCCAATTCATCGTACTGATTGCATTAATATACTCCTGCGAAACCTTTTTATTCGGAATTGATACAGTCTTGTTCATCCAATGATAACTTAAATATCCTAAGTGAACCAATAATGTCAATACGTCATCTTTTCCCTGAAAGGTTGTCATATCATTTGAAAATGTTCCAGTTTAAAATTTACCAGTTTATTTTTAATAAACCTTAGCGTTGCAAGTGCCGTTCCACATGTTGACGACATTTTATTCGTTGCCATCGCTATATGTTGAGGCAGACCGGCAATTAAATCCATTTTCTCGTCCCCTCAAATCTTTTATTTTTCTTATCATAGTGTGGGCAGACAGTTTTTGTCAAGTAAACAAAAAGAAGCTTTCGGAAAATTTAGAGTTTTCCAAAAGCTTCTTTTTTATTTATTTTTATTTACGCATGCCAGATATCGTTATTATATTCTGCAATTGTACGGTCAGATGAGAAATACCCTGCTTTTGCAATATTGACAATCATCTTCTTCGCCCATGTTTTTCTATCTTCATAAGCTTTTAAGGCTTCTTCTTTCTTTTTGGTATAAGCCTTGAAATCCAAGAGTGTCATAAACCAGTCTTTATTTAACAGTTCATTCTGAAGTCTGGTTAAGTTTTCTTCATGACCGATTGCAAGCAGTTCTTTAGAAGTGATAAAGTCTACCGCTTCTTTGATTGTCTCATCTTTTTCGTAGAAGTCTCTGGAAACGTAGTCTGCATTTTCATAGTGTTTGATTACTTCTTCGCTGGAAGCTCCAAATACAAAGATATTATCATGCCCTACCAGTTCATGGATTTCTACGTTTGCACCATCTTCTGTACCGAGAGTCAGCGCACCATTTAACATGAACTTCATGTTTCCTGTTCCACTTGCCTCTTTAGAAGCCAGAGAAATCTGTTCTGAAATATCACATGCCGGAATCAGTTTTTCTGCTTTTGTGACATTGTAGTTTTCAATCATAACAACCTTTAAGTATGGACTCACTTCAGGGTCATTGTTGATTAATTCCTGTAAACATAAAATCAGGTGAATGATATCTTTTGCAATCACATAAGCCGGTGCTGCCTTTGCTCCAAAAATAACTGTGATTGGAGTAGATGGTTTCTTACCCGCCTTGATTTCTTTATATTTATGAATCACATATAATGCGTTCATCTGCTGACGTTTGTACTCATGCAGACGTTTAATCTGAATATCAAAAATAGATTCCGGATTCAATTCTACATTTTGAGTCTGTTTTAAATAATCGCAGAGTGCTTTTTTATTGTCTCCTTTTACACTCAGTAATTTTTCAATGACTGCATCATCATCTTTGTAAGCCAGGAGTTTTTCCAGTTCTTCTGCATTTTCTCTGTATCCGGTTCCGATTAATTCATCAAGCAGAGCAGTCAGTTCCGGATTGCAGTGAATCAGCCATCTGCGGAATGTAATTCCATTTGTTTTATTATTGAATTTTTCCGGATAAATCTTATAAAATGCATTTAGCTCTGTATCTTTTAAGATTTCTGTATGCAGAGACGCTACACCATTTACACTGAAACCGTAATGAATATCAATGTGTGCCATGTGTACCACATCATTTTTATCAATGATTACAACACTTTCATCATCAAATTTTCTTCTTACTTTATCATCTAAAATTTCGATAATCGGAACCAACTGAGGAACAACTTTCTTTAAATATTCCATCGGCCATTTTTCAAGTGCTTCTGCAAGAATGGTATGGTTTGTGTAAGCACAGGTTTTGGTTACAATCTCAATTGCTTCATCCATCTGGATTCCACGTGCAACCAACAAACGAATTAATTCCGGAATGACCATAGTCGGATGAGTATCATTAATCTGGATAACCGCATATTCATACAGATCATGCAGATTTGAACCACGTGCCACACATTCATCCAGGATTAACTGTGCACCATTACTTACCATGAAATACTGCTGATAAATACGCAGCAGACGACCTGCATCATCACTGTCATCCGGGTATAAGAACAGTGTAAGGTTCTTTTCGATTTCTTCTTTATCAAAATCAATTCCTTCTTTTACAATGCTGTCATCTACAGATTCTAAGTCAAATAAGTGAAGTTTATTGCTCTGATTATTGTATCCGGTTACTTCGATATCATACATTCTGGAATTTACAGTCAGATTTCCAAAAGTTACAGGATAACTCACCTCTGTTTTTGTCAGCCAGCTCTCTTTTTCAATCCATGGGTTTGGAACTGCATTTTGTAATTCATCTTTAAATTCCTGTTTGAATAATCCAAGATGATAGTTTAATCCAACTCCATCTCCGCTTAATCCTAATGTTGCAATAGAATCAAGGAAGCAGGCAGCCAGACGTCCCAGTCCGCCATTTCCAAGAGATGGTTCCGGTTCAATTTCTTCGATTTCGCAAATATCTTTTCCATTTTCTGCAAGCATTTTTTTCACATCATCATAAATACCAAGGTTAATCATGTTGTTGGATAATAATTTACCAATTAAAAATTCTGCTGAAATATAATAGATTTTTTTCTTCTTTACCGGTACTTCTTTGTCCTTCGCCATGTTCTGAACAACATGTAACAATGCATAATACACTTCTGCATTAGATGCTTCTTTGATTGTTTTTCCAAGTTTTGTTTCTAATAATTCCTGAATTTTCATCATAAAAAAATCCTCCATCATTCTCTTTCTTTATCTTGCTCTAAATTCTATTTTCCTGTTATCCTGTCGTGTTTCTTATCTGCATTTTACTATGCTTTTTCAATTATTTCTTGCAAAATACTCTCTATTTATAATACAATACTATCAAAATATAATTTACAAATTTTGTATAAAAATGGAGGAATTTGTTCATGAACCTCACAGAATACCAAAATTACCATGAGTCAAAATCTCATACTTCTCTCGAATTTCCTTATAATACTTACCTTTGCTGTATCCCTATGGACTTTACGCATGTTCCCATTCACTGGCACAATGAAATGGAATTAATTGTCATCCAGAAAGGCAGTGGAATCATCTCCGTAGACTTTATTACCCATGAAGTAAAAGCCGGAGATATTGTCTTTGTGCTTCCCGGACAACTCCATTCCATCAGGCAAAAAAAAGAAGCACGGATGGAATATGAGAACATTCTCTTTCATCCATCTATGCTTCTTTGTGGTGAACCGGATTTGTGCGGAACAAATTTCATTCTTCCTCTCATGGAAAATCCTGCTACCATTCAGACCTTTCTCACTCCAGATGCCCCTGCTTATGAATCTCTTTCCGGATGCATCCGAAAAATCGATAATCTCTGCGATTCCAGACCAAAAGGCTATCAGCTTGCAGTCAAAGGCTGGCTCTTCCAGCTTATGTTCTTTCTCGTTTCCAATCAGCAGACACTAAAACAGCCTTCTCAGTCTCACCAAAAACATATGGATAAACTGAAAACCATTTTAAAATATGTCGAAGAACATTACAACGAGCCTTTAAGCATTGAAGATATGGCAAATCTCATTCATTACAGCAAATCTCATTTCATGAAATTTTTTAAAACACATATGAATATGGGATTTACCCAGTATCTCAATCATTATCGAATGAGCATGGCGGCAAAACTTTTAGTTTCGACCGATGATTCTGTTTTGACGATTGCAGTCTCTTCCGGCTTTGATAATCTTTCATATTTTAATCGACTCTTTAAAAGAGAATTTCATATGACGCCACGAGAATACCGTCGTCAGCAATGATACGTTTGACACTTACATGATTCTTTTCAAAAAACCTTATTGAGCTTCCGTTTTTTTAAACTCAATAAGGTTTTTGTTCTATCTTGATTCTATTTTTATTCTACTTGCTTTTCACTGCTCCTGCAATTTTCTCTACAACTACACAAAGCACAACTGTAATCACCATATCCGGTAATGTGTTTCCCACCGGTGTATCTACCTGCATCAGCAGACGATAAATCACAAAACCAACAAGCCACACCGCCAGATTTCTCCACTGAAATGCAGATTTTTGGGCATCTGCCTTTTTTAACATAAAGTAATCTGCAATTTGCACTGCAATCATCGGTGCAAACACAGAACCAATCAGATATAAGAAATTTGTAATGTTATCCATTGGATACACAATTGCGGCAATCGTTCCAATTACCGTAACGACAATTGCCGCCCATTTTTCCTGGATTTTAGAGGAAATCGATACACTCGAAACTCCTGCGGAATAAGCATCCAAAAAGGTAGTTGTAACTGTAGAAAATACAATAATTAAAAGTCCCACAATACCAAAACCTGTTTTTAACATAATCTGCGCAATGTCATATTCACCGGTAAAAATAGCTGCTCCCATACCAATCATATACATAAAAATGCTGACCAGACTGTAAACAACTACACTTGCAAATGTCGCTGCAAATGGTTTTTCTGCTTCTCTTGTATAGTCACTGATCAGTGGCAGCCAGGAAAGCGGCATTGCTACTGCAAGCTCTACTGCGGCTCCAAATGTCAGACTTCCATCATCTACAATTGCCGGCATGCTTCCATTTCCAAAAAAGATAACTTTAAAAAGTACCAACGATAAGATAAAAAGTGCAGTCATTGCAACGGTGTTTAATTTACCAAGATTTGTAATCCCAATCAGAATCCATACAATAATCAGAACACCGATAATAATCGCCCAAATCCAAATGCCGGTATGTAGCACACCATCTGCTGCAAGTGCACCGTCATAAATCATAATTGCAGTCCAACCCACAAGCTGTAAGACATTTAAAATGGCAAATAAAAGGCTTCCCCTTTCACCAAAACTCATTTTTACTGTTTCCATGGCACTTTTACGTTCTTTTGCACCAATCATTCCCGCTGCAAACATCATAAGTCCGCCAATCAGATGTCCCAGTAAAATCGCTGCCATTGCTTTTCCAAAGCCAAGTGGTGCAAAATAAGTACCGGTCAGGATTTCAGCTAAAGATACCCCTGCACCAAACCAAATCAGTCCGTTTGAAAAAACGGAAGTTCTCTTTTCACTCATCCCTCGTACTCTCCTTTGACTGCAAACGCATGATTCATCGGTCCGCTTCCTTTTCCAAGGTCAAGCATAGCGGCAAGTGCGCCGGAAATATAATTTTTTGCATATTTTACGGAAGTTTCCAAATCTCTTCCTTTTGCAAGATTTGACGCAATCGCTGAAGAAAGAGTGCAGCCGGTTCCGTGTGTATTGGAATTATCAATTCTCTTTCCATGGAACCATAGCGGCGCTTTTCCTTTTTGAAAAAGCAGGTCGTTCGCATCATTTAACTGATGTCCGCCTTTTAACAAAACTGCACAGTCGAATTTCTCACAAATAAGCTCTGCTGCTTTTTCCATATCTGCTTCTGATTTAATTTCCATCTCAGAAAGAACTTCTGCTTCCGGAATATTTGGAGTAATCACTGTTGCAAGCGGTAATAGTTTACTTTTCAATACACTGATAGCATCTTCACTAATCAGTCTTGCCCCACTGGTTGCCACCATAACAGGGTCTACTACGATATTTTTTGCGTGATACTCAGTCAGTTTTTCTGCAATGGTTTCAATCAGCTCACTTGAAGAAACCATTCCTGTCTTAATCGCATCCGGATAAATATCTGTAAAAATACTATCAAGCTGCTCTGCCAAAAATTTTGATGTTACCTCCATAATATCTGTTACGCCAGTCGTATTCTGAGCAGTCAAAGCTGTAATCGCACTCATCGCATACACGCGATTTGCGGTCATTGTCTTAATATCTGCCTGAATGCCGGCGCCTCCACTGGAATCACTTCCAGCAATTGTTAATGCTGTGTACATAAATTCTTCCTCCTTGTTTTTGCATTAATTTTATAGAGCGACAAAAGGTGGTGCCCCCAATCTGCCGCTGTTATACCTTGAATCTTTCAATGTATTCAAAAATGCAGGAACCCAACGAAAGATTCCTGCATCTAAAACACATATCTGTGATTCATTATCTCCCTACGTTGGCATTACCCAAATCAGGTTCTGGGTTAAAGCATCCGCTTACTCTCAGCCTGCTTATGCAAGCACCCCATTTTTTATAACAGTTTTATTATACACCCTTATCTTGAAAATACAAGTTTTTGATATTATTTTTCCTTTAAACCAAAACAGCAGGCGCAACTGGTATAATAATCTGTCGCGCCTGCCATCTTCCTTCACCGTTCTTACGATCGAGGTAAAGCCTTTTCCACTCCAATAATTTGTTATATGCTTTTCTTCAAGATTTCAATCTCGCATTTTATGACTTTCTTCAAGATTTTATTTTACGTTTTTATGACTTTCTTCAAAATTTTATTTTTCTACCGGCTCATCCATCTTGCCCAGGCTGCCAGCCCTGCTCCATGTTTTATTTCACCTGATGCCACCATTCTTTTAAATTCTTCTATCGAGACTTCATGAAGTTTCAGCACCTCTGCCGGATCCAAAGATTCCTCCCCCTGCTTTCCACAACGAATTGCAAAAAGATGGATTTTCTCATTCGTCGAACCAAACGACGGATAAAAATCTCCAAGCAGAATCACCTCTTCTGCTTCATATCCCGTTTCTTCTTTCAATTCACGTACTGCTGCCTGCTCTGCTGTTTCCCCCGGGTCTATCAGTCCTCCCGGAAGCTCCGTCTGCCACAAGCGGATTGGATAACGATATTCCTTCAGCGTAATAATATTTTCTCCATGAAACGGAAGAATACTTACTCCTTCAATCATTTCAAGATAATCATAAGGTCGGATCTGATTTTTCACCCGTACTTTATCCTGTACAAGTGTAAAGCGACCCAGCTTTATTTTCTCTGACTCTACTGTTTCAAATGGACTTTTTATTTCCTTCATATTTCTTCCCCATTTGTCTTAATGACATGTTTATACCAATACGCCGAATCCTTTAGAATTCTCTGCTGATTACGATAATCCACATACACAAGTCCAAATCGGTCAGAATAACCTTTTGCCCATTCAAAGTTATCCATCAATGACCACTGGAAATATCCTCTGATATCCACCTCTGTTGCAGCTCTTTTTAGTTCATGCAGATATCTTCCAAGAAAATCAATTCGATTCGGATCATGCACTTTTCCATCCAGTGAAATCACGTCATGGCAAGATAAACCATTTTCTGTGATATAAATTGGTTTTTGATATCTTTCATATAAAAATTTTGGTCCCCAATATAAACATTCCGGAGTAACCGGCCACTGTATCGCTGTTTTCGGAAAACCTTCATATCTTTGAACGGCCTCCGACTTTCCATTCTCTCCCATACGATAAGCGCAGCCATTATAGATATTTTGTCCATAGACATCAATTGGTTCAGAAATTAATTTCATATCTGCATCTGTAATTTTCGGAAGATATTTTTCATAACGAACCAAGCCTTCTTCCGGATAATGTCCAAGCAGTACCGGGTCAGACCACCACGCTACATTCCAGGTCCAGTTACTGTCATCTTCCTGCATGGAAAAGTACATCTGTCTTGCGGCTTCAATATCTTCCGGACGGTTAGTCTCAGGATAGCAGACAGAAGAAGTCGGAGCATATCCAATCGTCAGCTTTTGTTTTCCATAAGCGCGAAGCATCTGCACTGCACGCCCATGTGCTTTTAATGCATTATGTGCCATCTCAAACGTATCTCTTAACGGTGCTTTTACACCCGGCGCATGCTCTCCTGTAAGAAAGCCAAGTCCTACGAAACACTGTGGTTCATTTAAGGTAAAGAAATGTGTTACTCGATCACTAAAACGCTCTGCGACAAGCTTTGCATATTCTCCAAACCACTCCACAATTTGCGGATTCATCCAACCTCCTCTTTTATAAATCTCATAAGGAAGTTCCCAATGATACAGCGTAATATAAGGTTCTATCTCATTTTCCAGCAACTCATCAATCAGTGCATTATAAAATGCGATTGCTTTTTCATTCACTCTGCCATATCCTTCCGGAAGTACACGTGACCAATCAATTGAAAAGCGATACGCTTTTAAACCGATTGCTTTCATTAGCTGTACATCTTCTTTGTATCTGTGATAATGGTCACATGCAACCTCTCCTGTATGTCCGGAGTAGATCTTTCCTGGTTCTTTTGTATATACATCCCAGATGTGTTCCCCTTTTCCATCTTCTGTCACGGCACCTTCAATCTGGTAAGCACTTGTTGCAGCGCCCCAGACAAAGTTTTCTGGAAATTTAACTTCTGTTTTTGCCATTATTTTCACTCCTGTTCCTGTTTTAATCTTAAAGCAAACTTGCAGCTCCAATCATTCCGGCATCATTTCCAAGTGCTGCGCAGTCTGCAACATGTGGATAACTGCTTTTATCTTTTATAATCGGAACACGGTTGGTTACAGCAAGTGCTTTTTCAATGTGTAAATCTCGTTTTTTTGCATCTTTTCCCACTCTGCCGTAATCATACACACGATAAGTCACATTCGAATTTTGCTGAAATTCAGCAATCAAAATGCCTGCGCCAATTGCATGAATGGTTCCGGATTCAATAAAAAGCACATCTCCTTTTTGTACCGGAACTGCATTTAATACTTCAAGTAATGTGTCTTCTTCGATTCGTTTTGCAAACTCCTCTTTACTGATTTCTGTTTTAAAACCATAATACAAATAGGCACCCGGATCCGCATCCATGACATACCACATTTCTGTTTTTCCGTACTGGCCTTCATTTTTCAACGCATAACGATTACTTGGATGCACCTGTACGGAAAGACTTTGTTTTGCGTTAATAAATTTTGTCAAAATAGGAAAATCTCGGAATCTTCGGCAGTTGAGTCCAAGCACTTCTTTGCCTTTGATATCGATATATTCCTGCAGTGTTTTCCCTGCATACATTCCATTTGCAATATAAGATGGCCCGTCCGAATGACAGGAAAGCTCCCAGGCTTCTGCAAGTACCTTTCCATCATATTTTACACCATACTCTTCTGCCAGTCTATGACCACCCCACAGATAATCTTTACAGCTTGGTTTCAATTTTAAAATACTCATCTTTTATCCGCCTCTATCATTTCTCACTTAAACAATCAATATATTTCTGACACATTTCTTTATGGATTCCGGTCGCCTGAAAAACAAGCACAAGGTCTTCTTTCTCTGTTCCATCAAGCTCACTTTCCAGTTTTGTACCAGTTAAATCAGTTGCTTTTGTTCCTCCAGCTTCACAGCGATTCAAGTCTTTTATCTCAAATTCATCGGCAGAGTAATACTCTCCGCCAACACTGGTGCAGTATTTCAGAAAGTCTTTTGTCAGAATCACTGCATCTAATTCTCCCTTAGACCACTGGAAGAAAAATTTATCAAATCCGCTTTCATTTCCTGCATCCTGTTTTTCTTCAGTTTTCTTATAAGAAATCACATAGTCTGAATCAAATACGATTCTTTTTGCATCAAGACCTGAAAATGTGGCAAATTCTTCTGATAAAACTACATCCCTGTCTGAATCAATTTTCTGATTCACCAAGGCACATTTAAAAAACGGTTTTTCTTCTGGAAATGCAAAATGGACAACCAGGAAAATCAAGAGAGCAAGGACTGCAAGAATGCCTAACATATGGTACCAAATAACATTTTGTTAACACTTAATTAATTTAATCCCGATTTTTTAGTAGTATTTGCCATATTCTTGCATATTTTAACTTAATTTAAGATTAATAATTATTATTTTTTTTTAGTAAAAAAGACCAGTGAGTGCATATTCTCACCAGTCTTTTAAGTTCTTTAATTAATTTACTATTTAAGTTTTACACTTTTCTTAATCACCATGTGGCCAGATACAATGTCCATTCCATGTCCACGTTTTGGATTTTTAATCTGTTTCAGCACTTTTTCTAATGCTACTTTTGTCATTGCTTTTGTATTTACTTCATAAGTTGTAATCTCTCTATCCGCAAGTCCTGGATAGAGATAATTATCGAATCCAACAACAGAAATATCTTCCGGAACTTTATATCCTCTTTCATTCAGCTTATCAATCAGCATATACGCTGCAAGGTCACAGCTACAGACAAAGCCTTTCGGCAGTCTCTTTGGAAGTTTAAATCCCATCTGTCCCAGTTCACCCCTGTCCTCAATGAGCCACTGTGGTTTTATCTCTTTTTTGTGGCTCATCATTGCTTTTAAGAATCCGCAGTATCGATCCATAATACTGCTTGTTGAATAAATCGAGCCGACAAAGCCAAGTTCTTCAATTTCCTGTTCAAACATGAATTCTGTCAACAGATATGTTCCATAAAAATTATCGGTAACGACTGCATCCTTTGCAAAGTCTTTATCATAATAATCCAGAAATACCACCGGAATCCTTGCTGTTTCTGTCAGCTTTACAATGTATTCTTTATTAATTTTTCCAAGAACAATCAGTCCGTCCACTTTATTTTCTTCCACACATGCCGGAAGTTTTAAAGTATTTCTTTCATCTTCTTTTCTTAAGATTTCAACTGCTGCAAAACAGCGTTTTTCTGTTGCAGCTACCGCAAGTTCCTGATACATTTTCCAATAAAATGTTTCGTATTGTGCAAGATAATTTTCTGCAATAAGCACACCAACTGTATAACTTGCTTCTCCTGCTGCCTCTCTTGCTTCCTGTTTTCGTTCTGACAAAATCTGATAGCCCATCTCACTTGCCACACTTTGAATCTTTTCACGCAGTTCTTCACTGACACCTTTATTTCCGGCAAGCGCATTATGAACCGTAACCGTGCTGACGCCCACTTTTTTCGCAATGTCTGCCAGCCTGACTTTTCCCATCTTTTTCACCTCATCTATTCTTTTAATCTTTTTCATCTACTTAAATTTAAGTTAATTATAAAGGGGTTGGGCTTAAGCTGTCAATAGACGTCTGCCTGCCGATTCCTCCATCCGAGGAACGTTTTTTATTTCTTATGACGCATTCATATAGAATGGACAAAAAAAGAAGACGAGCCCCGGTGATTTCGACCACCTGTACTCGTCTTTTTTATATTCTTATATTTTTACATTACTCCATACTTACCCGCTCAATATGCATCGCAAGATATCCAATCTCAATCTCTTCAAGCTGAACCCGAAGTGCCTTACTCAAATGGTCACAGACAATTCTTGCAAGTTCATAAGACTGTGGAAAATTGTGCTCCACATAATCATTCATATTTACTTTCAGTGACTCTTTATTTAATGCCCGTGCAACCATGAATTTTACATGATTCATCAAACGGTTATAACTCAAAGACATTACATCAATATGAATCTTTCTCTGTGCTTCAATCAGCGAAATGCATTCTCTTACTGCTCTTGCCATCTGCATAGAAACCGCAACGGACTCTTTTTCAAGCGCTGAATGAATATGCAGTGCGACATATCCAATCTCATCATCCTGCACATCAATTCCTTTTTCTTTTTTTAAGCGTTCTTTTAGTGCCAGCGCAACTTTAAATTCTCCATAAAATAACGTCTTAATATCCTGGGTTAAAGGATTTGAAATCTGTTCTCCCTTTTGCATTCGTTTTACTGCAAACTCGATATGATCTGCCATCGGAAACAGAATACTCTGATCAATTGTTCCAAACTGCTCTCTTGCCAGATTTAAAATCTGATTTGCCATTTCCAGATATTCAGGCTCTATGCTTCTTGCCAGTTCAGAAGCTGCGCCTCTTGATGAAGTTTCCTGTAAAGAATAAACGGTACACTCTTCCGGTTGTTCCAGTCGCTCTCCTACTTTTTTTCCGAACCCGACTCCTTTTCCGAGCAACACATATTCTTTATTATCCTTCATATCAAGCGCAATCACCCCATTATGATTTAAAACTTTGCAAATACGATACACCGTTTTCCCACCTTTTCCCAGGATTCCCCCGTTTTTTTCTAAAGCCTTTTTGACCCCAACTTTCTATCTCTACTTTAGCATATTTCCTGTCATTTTCCCACTGAAATTTCAGTTTTTTGAGAACTCACAAATTCTTTTTCTCAGTTTCAAAATCATACCCGGAGCAACAGAGAGTTCATCCACTCCCATCTTCATAAATTCATCGGTAAGTTCCAAATCTGCACCTAACTCTCCACAGATTCCAGCCCATTTTCCATATTTATGAGCGTTTTCCACTACCATTCGAATCATCATAAGGATTGCCTTATGATGCGCATTATAGAAATCATCCAATTTCTCGTTCTGACGGTCAATAGCCAGCGTATACTGAGTCAAATCATTCGTACCAATACTGAAGAAATCTACCATCTGTGCCAGGTCTTCACTAATCATAACTGCCGCCGGAGTTTCAATCATTACTCCCTGTTCCGGTACTTTATACGGAATTTCTGCGGCATCCAGTTCCTGTTTTACTTCTTCCACAATCGCAAAAATCTGCTCTACTTCTTCTGTAGAAGTAATCATTGGATACATAACAGACAGATTGCCATAAACTGCTGCACGCAGCAGTGCACGAAGCTGGGTCTTGAAAATCTCCGGCTGTTTTAAACAGATACGGATTGCACGATAACCAAGTGCTGGATTTTCTTCTTTTCCAAGATTAAAATAATCTACCTGTTTATCTGCTCCAATATCAAGGGTACGGATAATGACCTTTTTTCCTGCCATCAACTGCAACGCCTGCTTATAGGCATTAAACTGTTCTTCTTCTGTTGGAAAATCTGTTTTTCCAAGATATAAGAACTCGCTTCTGAATAAACCGATTCCTTCGGCGTCATTTTCCAGTACACCGGCAATATCGCCTACACTTCCGATATTGGCATAAAGATGCACTTTCTTGCCGTCTGCTGTTACGGTTTCTTTTCCTTTTAATTCCTGCAGCAGTTTTAATTTTTCTGCTTCTTCACGCATTTTTGCTTCTGTTTGTTGTTTTACTTCTTCTCCGGGTTCAACAACAAACTTTCCTTCAAATCCGTCTACAACAGCTTCCATTCCGGTTTTCAACTCTTCTAAATCAACCGGAACACCAATCAATGCCGGAATATTCATCATTCTTGCAAGAATTGCCGTATGGGAATTCGTAGAACCATGAACAGTCACAAAGCCCAGAATTTTTTCCTTATCCATCTGCACAGTCTCACTTGGAGAAAGGTCATCTGCAACAATGATGGATGGCTCCATTTCACTTAAATCAACAGAAACATCTCCTCTTAAATTTTGAACCAGACGATTCGAAATATCTTTTACATCTGCCGATCTTGCCTGCATGTATTCATCATCCATGCTTGCAAAAATTTCCGCAAAATTATCACCGGTCACTGCAACCGCATACTCTGCGTTTACCAGCTCTGTCTGTATCATATTCTGAATTGCATCCTGATAATCTTCGTCTTCCAACATCATCTGATGCACTTCAAAAATTGCTGCACTTGCTTCTCCGACTTCTTTTACTGCTTTATCATATAAATGCTGTAACTGTGCCTGGGAATCTGCAACTGCCTGTTTTACCCGTTCTATTTCCAGCTTGGCATCCTCGATTTTTTCACGTTTTACCTGAACATCATTCTTTTTTAATACCGCAATCGGTCCGATTGTCAGACCTCTATACACGGACTTTCCTCTATATTCACGTTCCATTTTCATTTCCTCTCTTAAAAACGGCCAGATAAAAATCTGACCGCCATTTTTTTATAGATTTTCCTTGAAAAATATTTTTATAAGTTTTCTTCGAAAAATGCTTTCATTCCTTCAAATGCTGCCTCTTCGTCGGCACCATCAATTTCTACTCGAACATCCTGTCCGCATTTTACACAAAGTCCCATAACTGCCATCAGTCTTGTCACATCCACTGTTTTTTCCCCTTTGCTGATTGTAATGGAACTTTCATATTTCTTTGCCTCTTTTGCAAGAATACTTGCCGGTCTTGCGTGAATTCCCTGTTCATCTTTAATTGTGTAAGTAAATTCTTTCATGATAATTTCTCCTTTTATTTTTTATTTTCTTATTTTTTTATGCTTCATAAATATCAATTGCATATAACGGTGCTCCCGCTTTGATTTCTCCGCTTGCAAGCAATCTGACTTTCTGATTATCCTCTAATTCTGTACACAGAATCGGAGAACATAAAGAAGGCGCATTGGCTTTAAGATACTCCAGATCAAGTTCCAGCAATTTATCACCTTTCTTCACTTTCTGTCCATTTTCTACAAAGCAGGTAAACCCTTTTCCATCCAGTTTTACGGTATCAATTCCGATATGCAGCAACATGGAAAGTCCGCTGTCACTCATAAATCCAATTGCATGCTTTGTATCAAAAACAAAAGCAATTTCTCCATCTTCCGGAGCAACAACTACAGGATTTGTCGGAGTTACCACCGCTCCGTCTCCCATCATTTTTCCTGCGAATGCATCATCCGGAGCATTTGCCAGGTCATCTGCAATTCCGGTAATCGGACTGGAAACAATAATTGTTTCTTTTACTTTTCCAGACTGTTTTTCTTCGTCTGTTTTCTCATTCTTAGAAGTTGTAGTTTCTTCTTCCATTGTATGAAGTTCTTCATCCGGAGCTGTTTCCAGATAATCTTCAAAGTTTGATTTAATTACAGTAACTTTTGGTCCGTAGATAATCTGCACACCATTTCCTTTATGAACCACACCGGATGCTCCCGTTGCTTTTAAGATTGCATCATTTACCAGCTCTGATTTAAGCACGGTACAACGAAGTCTGGTTGCACAGCAGTCTACGTCAGAAATATTTTTCTTACCACCAAGACCTCTTAAGATTCCTTCGGAAACCTGGTCCTCTGCAGATGCACTTTTTTCTCCTTCTTTTCTGGCATTGACATCTGCTCTTGTGTAAAGTTTTACTTCTTCTGCATCATCTCTACCCGGAGTTTTTAAATCTAATTTTTTAATCAGGAAACTAAACAGCACATAGTAAACAATGAAGTATACCACTCCGACAACTACAATCCAAATCCAGTTTGTCTTTTTATTTCCCTGTAAAATACCAAATAAGAATAAATCAATAAATCCACCGGAGAATGTCATTCCTACTCCGACTTTTAAGATATGCATCAGCATATAAGCAAGTCCGGCAAATACACAGTGAACTCCGTATAATAATGGTGCTACGAACAAGAATGTAAATTCAAGTGGCTCTGTAATACCTGTCAGCATAGAAGTTAAAGCTGCAGATAAAAGCAGACCTTCTACCGCTTTTCTTTTTTCCGGTTTTGCAGTACGATACATGGCAAATGCAGCTCCCGGAAGACCAAAAATCATAAGTGGGAACTTACCTGACATAAATCTTGTAGCAGATACCGCAAAATGTTCTACACTCGGATCAGATAACTGTGCAAAGAAGATATTCTGAGCACCTTCTATCATCTGTCCGCCTACTTCTAAGGTACCACCAACTGCTGTCTGCCAGAACGGAAGATAAAATACATGATGAAGACCAAATGGAATTAAGAGACGTTCCATAAATCCATAGACCCAGGTACCGGCATAACCGGAACGAAGTACTAAATCTCCAACGGCGTAAATTCCGGCCTGAATTGTCGGCCATACGAAAAACATTGCAATACCAACCACTACATAGACAAGACCTGAAATAATCGGCACAAATCTGGTTCCTCCAAAGAAGGATAATACCTGAGGCAGCTCAATTTTATAAAAACGATTGTGAAGCGCTGCAACACCAAGTCCGACAATAATACCTCCAAATACACCCATCTGTAAGGAAGTGATTCCACATACATCTGTAGTTGCACCGGAAAGCATAGATTCTGCTCCGCCATTAATATCAATTAATGCTCCAATAGATGCATGCATGATAAAAAATGCGATTACCGCTGAAAGTGCGGCAACTTCTTTTTCTTTCTTTGCCATTCCGATTGCAACTCCCATTGCAAATATAATCGGAAGGTTCGTAAAAATAATATTTCCTGCGGCATTCATAATCTGTAAAACCTGATTGATTATGGTGCCAGGTCCCATTACATTTAATAAGCCATATGCTTTCAACATGGTCTCATTTGTAAAAGAACCACCAAGTCCCAGTAACAGACCGGCTACCGGAAGGATTGCGATTGGAAGCATAAAAGAACGTCCAACTCTCTGCAAAATCCCAAAAATCTTGTCTTTCATAATTTTCTCCTCTTTTCTTTTTTTTAGTATATCCGCTTTTGAGTTTTTATATAGGTAAGTCTTTTTTAGCCGGCTGTTTTCCACAAAGCTTTTTATGGAATAAAAAAAGGCACTAACCCTACACAAATATCTCAAAAAAATATTTATGCACAGTTAATGCCTGCTTACTCAGTAACACACTATGACTGAAATTATTTATATCACAATTCAGATAAAAAGTCAACTACTATTTTTTAACTACCGGAAAACATAATCTCATCCGATAGGTATTTTCTGAAATTCTTGCTTCTGCATATCCATTCATTTGTTTCATCATGAGATCAATATTCTTTAGACCAATGCCTGTTCCTTTTACATAGGGATTCGGTTTAACAATCTCATTTTGAAATTCAAGCCCTATATGTGCAGGAGTGTAAATTATTTTCAAGTAAACCGGCTTATCCCTCATCGCATATTTTTCTACATTTGATATTAAGTTATTCATAATTCTACCAAAATAATTTGTATTAATCCGAACTTTAACCGGATGCCAGTAAACATCTTCAACGTCTATTTTAAAATTATTACACTCAAGAAATGCACAAAATTCTGATAAATAATCTTCAAACGCACTTTTTGCTATTTCCGGTTCTTCCAATTCCATATTTGTCTCATTACTTACAAGAAAATATTCAAATAGCTGGTCAGAAACAGAGCATAACTGTTCCGCCTTATCAAATGCTTTGGAGGCATATTCTCCCGCAGGTTTTCCTTCTTTTTCCATTTTTTTAATAATTTCAAGATAAGAAAATAGACCCGTAAGAGGAGTTCTCATATCATGTGCCATTCCCAGAACCAGTGCATCCTGAGCTTCTTTCATTTTCTCCTGTGTTTTCTTTTGTTCTAATAGCTGATTTCTCATAGTATCAATCCCAACAGCAAGCTGGCAGATTTCATCCTGACCGTCAATTGAAACTTTTTCGCCCAATTCTCCACTTCCTATTTTCTTAACTTTTTGTACAAAATATTGAATATTTTTAATTTCATCTTGAAGTTCGCTTCCAAAAATCAAAATACAAATTACAATACTGATAAAAATAGATGCACCGGAAATCATATCATAATATTTATCTGCAAATCCATCATAAACATATAGATTTGCCTGTCCATCTACAAAATTTATTGAATAAAGATAATTAAATGTATTATTTTTAATCGAGCCCGGAAAAATATCTTCTTCGTATCGATTATCAAAATAAATCTTTGTTCCCTTTGATATGATAAATTCTCGAATATTTTTCGTTTTTATCCAACTTCGGATTTTTTTACTATCTGTAATTTTCACTTGATTTTCATCAATATATTCCTGAAATTCTTCAACTTTTTTCTGTTCCAACTTAGAGAAATGTCCACTTGAAAGTAAATACTCCTGAAACATAGAGGTTGCGCCTCCACTTAATATCAAAAAAGTCAATACACCAATTATCAGGTCTTTTATCATACGATACAACATTTTTGAAGTCAGATTTTTCTTAACCATTTTTTTCAAAACGATACCCCTTTCCCCATACCGATACGATTCTCTTCGGATTCTGAGGGTCTTGTTCTATTTTTTTCCTTAACCGCCTGATATGTACCATCACTGTATTTCCAGATGTATACAGATATGGTACATCCCATACACTTTCATACAGATTCTGAACAGAAAATATCTTTCCAGAATTTTTCATCAGAAGTAATAAAATTTTATATTCTATTTCCGTCAGACTGATTTCACTTCCGTTTAAATACACAATATTTGTCTGCGTATTAATACGAATATTTTTCCATTCAATCCATTCTTCTGTTTCTTCTTGTTCCTGCTTTTCTACTCCGGCTTTATCATATATCAAATGTCTGCGCAAAAGTGCTTTTACTCTTGCAAGCAATTCTGCATAAGAAAAAGGTTTCACAAGATAATCATCTCCTCCAGACATCAATCCTAGAAGCTTATCAGATTCCTTATCTTTTGCAGTCAAAAACAAAACTGGAATATTACTTTTCTTTCGAATTTCCTCACAAGTTTTATACCCAGAAATTCCCGGCATCATTACATCAAGGATTACCAGATGAGTATCTGCACTTAATTTTCTTAAACCTTCGAACCCATCTACTGCTTCCTCAACATGAAAGTTTTCTCCTTCCATTAAAATACGAACTCCTTCTCGAATATCAGGGTCATCTTCTATCACTAAAATATTTTGAATATTCATAGAAACCTCACAATCAATTTATTCATTTAGCATTTTTTTCTTTTCTATTGATTTCAATGCAATTATAATCACGATTATAAATCCTATCATTGCAGGAAGTCCAGTTTCTATGTCATCCGAGCCTATAATACCTGTAATCCAGCGATACTCTCTAACTGGTGTATATGTCCAAAATGCCGGAAAACCCTGATTTACAGATACATGAAGAATATCAAGGTCTCCAGAGATAATATTATAAACACCATGAAACACAACCCCTGACCAGATAGAACCTGTTTCCAGAACAATTAAAGCAAACGCAATTCCAACAATCGTAATTGCTATAAGTAGTGAAATTACATTATATAAATTAGAGGTGTCTATATTCACCAGATGCATTAGTGCAAATAAAAACGCTGAGCCGATTACTGCACGTTTAGAACCCCATGCCTTTTTCAGTGAGCTAAAGATTAATCCTCGAAATATCACTTCTTCAGTTATGCCAGCACGCGGTCCACCTGAAAGTATTGTATTACTCACTGCTCCTATTACAGATTCTCTTGAAAAATCTCCCTTTGCAAAAGTTCCCTTTGTCAAAAAAATGCAGCAACATAAAACCCCTGTTGATAATAGAAGTGCAATTATTGTCCATTTCACACTTGGAGCCGGCCTGCATACATAAATATCTGACCATTGCTCTTTCAAAACATACTTATTGTATAAATATACAAAAAATAATACCGCAAAAATATCCAGACTCACATAAATAAATTCCTCTAATAAGACAGGCATATCATACCGGGATTCGTAAAGACCAAAGCGTTGTGAAAAAAATAAAATCAAATATCCCAGAGGGATTGTCATAAAATATTTGAGTTTCATAAATAAAATATCTCCTTCTTTCCTGATATATTTTTAATTCTTTATCTGAACAATTCAAATTTTAATATTTAAATCTTACAAATCATCTTAACTATTTTCTTAACAAACCTTAATTTTCAAGCCATCCTTCACCATATTAAAACTTTATTTTACGTATTGCAATGATTACTAAGCAAACACAAAAAGACGGGTACAAATGGCTTTTGATTCCACCTGTACTCGTCTCTTTTTAACCTCAATTCACAATTCGATAATACTCTTTCGCAGTCACCCCATACACAATCGCATAGAACACCGCAAACACCACCACACTCACAGCCGTACATTCTGCAAACAGCGTTTCATTTGCCAGATTCAGCACCGCCAGCAGTTTAGTCATAACAGGAAATGCAACTGCCACATGCAAGATTGCAACGCCAAGTGGCAAAAAGAACACACTTAATACCTGGCTGTGGATTGCACGTTTGACTTCTCGTTTGCTCATTCCCACTTTCTGCATAATCTTAAAGCGTTCTTTATCGTCATAGCCTTCTGAAATCTGTTTGTAATAAATAATCAACACCGTTGCAATCACAAACATCATTCCAAGATAGATTCCAATAAAGAAGAATGAACCATACAAACTATAGAAAGACTTTTCACTTAAAATCCGGCTTTCAAAATTAATGTTAGTATTTTCTCCGAATTTTATCTGCATTGCTTCTAAGGCTTGTTTGCAGGATTTTTTATCACCTTTTAAATCAAATCCAATCGAATAAGAAACATCTGTCATCGCTTTTGCAGATTCTTCTTCCTGTCCATTTTTTAATGCCAGTTCTTTTGTCGCTTCGGAAAACTGGCGTATCTGTTCCAGCTTTGGAAGAATCACATAAAATGTTCCATAAGTACCGGCTTTATTTTTGGGTTCTGCTTTCAGCGTTTTTAATTCTTTCTGGATTTGATAAGTTGTTCCATTTATCGTAATCTGAGATGCACCATAAGTTCTATCTGTGCAATATAATAATGCCTCATCTTCATTTAAAGAAACATTCTGGTGTTCCATCTGATTATATTCATCCACCGGAATTAAAGTCATCCCACAAATTCCAAAAACGGAAAAATCAGATGCCGGTCTTAAGGTAAAGGAAGTTCCTTTTGATTCTGCCATAAGAACTGCCCCATGATAGGTAATCTCAGAAGTTTCTGTCACACCTGCTTTTTCTGCTTCATCCTTTATTATCTGTCTTACCTGTTGTTCCGTCTCTTCATTTGTTGAAAGAATCTCAACCTTTGCCGGACTTGGAAATCTTACGGAAAGAATATCATTCATTCCCATATATAAGGATACTGTCATGGAAATTAGTACAAGCACCATCGTACTTAAAATACAGATATTTGCAAGTCCGACTGCGTTTTGTTTCATTCGATAAATCATTCCCGAAACTGCCGTAAAATGATTTGCCTTGTAATAATATCTCTTATTTCTGCGAAGCAATTTCAAAAATGCAATGCTTCCTGCGGTAAACAGCGCATACGTTCCAATAATGACAAGAATTGCCGCTACAAAAAACACTCCAAGTGCCGCAAGCGGGTCTTTTGTGGTAAGCGCCAGATAATATCCTGCCGAGAGGGTTGCCACTCCAAACAGTGCCATCAGCCATTTTGTCTTTGGTTCTCGTTCTCCTGCATTTCCTCCATGAAGAAGTTCCACCGGATTAGACAGACGAATCTGAATGATATTATAGAAATAAGTCAGTAAAAAGATTGCACCAAATACCACAAGAGTATCCACTAATGCCGGCTTTGAAAATGCAATGTTTAAGCTTGCATTTCGATGCAGAATTTTTAAAAACAGCAGATACATCAAGCGATTAAACAGACTGCCCAGTCCAATTCCACCTAAAATACTGATACCGCCAATCAACAGACTTTCAATTCCCATCATTTTTGCAATGTGAAATTTTCCCATTCCAAGAATGTTATAGACACCGATTTCTTTTTTTCTTCGCTTAATTAAAAAGCTGTTTGTATAAAATAAAAAGATAACGGAGAAAATCACCATAATTCCGGCTGCATACTGAAGGCAGACCTGCATCGTTCCTTCTCCTGCGATTTCTTTTATTCTGCCCAAAGTATCAATCATAAAAAACATCATAATACTTAAAATCGCAGTTAGCATATAGGGCACGTAAGTTCTGCGATTATTTTTTAAGTTCGTTACTGCCAGACGAAGATAGAGTCTCAATGTATTTCACCCCCTGTTGTAAGTACCGTAAGCGTTGCCGAAATCTTATGGTACATCTCTTCATTTGTCATATTTCCACGATACAGCTGATGAAAGACTTCACCATCTTTGATAAATAACACTCGACTTGCACTGCTCGCTGCTTTCACGCTGTGCGTTACCATGACGATCGTCTGACCATCCATGTTAATTGTATGAAATAAATGCATCAGGCTGTCTGCTGCCTTAGAATCCAATGCTCCCGAGGGTTCATCCGCTAAAATCAACTGCGGTTTTGTGATTAACGCACGTGCAATCGCAGCTCTCTGTTTCTGTCCGCCAGATACTTCATAGGGATATTTTTCCAACAACATTGTAATTCCAAGTTTCTCTGCTATCGTAGCAAGCCGTCTTTCCATTTCCTGATACTTCTTTCCGGAAAGCACCAGTGGAAGAAAAATATTATCTTTCAAAGAAAACGTATCTAACAAATTAAAATCCTGAAAAACAAAGCCCAGATTTTCTCTGCGAAAAGCTGAGATTTCTTTCTCACGAAGCCCTCCCAAATCACTTCCTTTTAAATAAACCTTTCCCTGCGTCGGCTTATCCAGTGCCGCTAAAATATTTAACAGCGTCGTTTTTCCAGAACCGGACTCTCCCATAATTGCTACATATTCTCCCTCTTCCACAGAAAACGTTACATTTTTTAGTGCTTCTACCTGATTCTTTCCAAATCGGGTGGTATATATTTTCTTCACATTCTTTACATCCAGTAATGCCATTTTTTCTCATCCTCTCTTGTTTTGTTCGTCTTTATTTCTTTACCTTACAATGCTTATTATAAAAAAAGAGAAAATGTATTACCATTGAATCAGGTTACATTTTCTCTTTGAATCTTACATTGTTGTAAGGTTAAAATTTCACTGTAAAACTAAATTTTTTATTCTTCATAATTTTGTCATACACATTAAAATAGATCAATACTTTTTTAATTTGACCATACATCACCAAATTAGTATAATAAATTTATAGAAAATAAACATCCAAAAGGGGGATTTATTTCCCTGTGATATATCTTTATTTTTTATTTTTTTATTCCGGATGCAGTTCTTCTCTTGCCAGTCCCAAAAATACCTGTGTTCCCACACCCACTTTGGATTCTATCCGAATCTGATGCCGTAACCGTCCCATCACTTTCTTACAAAGATACAGCCCGATTCCGGTGGATTTTTTATCTGCCCTGCCGTTATATCCGGTAAAGCCCCGCTCAAACACTCGTGGCAAATCTTCTTCCCAGATTCCAATTCCATTATCCTCAATCACAAGCCATAACTGATTGGATTCCTGTTTTGTAAAAATTTGAATCGTTCCACCTTTTTCAGTGTATTTTAATGCATTGGATAAAATCTGTTCGATTACGAAACACAGCCATTTTTTATCTGTAATCACATTCTGATTCACCGCCTGATATTCTAACCGAATCTTTTTTAAGATAAACATCTGGGAATATTTGCGAATACTTGCCCGAATTAAATCATCAAGCGGATAATGCTCAAATTTCAAATCCGAAGCCATATCTTCCATTCTAAGATAGGTCAGCACCATTTCCACATACTGTTCAATCCGAAATAATTCTGCCTTTAATTCCCGTAGTTTTTTCTCTTCTGGATACTCCTCTTCCATCGTTTGTAACAGCATCCGCATTGCAGATATTGGTGTCTTAATCTGGTGCACCCACATCCCATAATAATCCTGCATTTCCTGTCTGGAAATCAATTCTTCGGACTTTAATTTTCTTCGAATTTCTTCTAATTTATCGAGCAAATCCTGATAATCTGTCTCAAGCAGAGTCTTTGGTTCCGGCAAATCCAGAAGCGCATCCTGCATATTTTTCTCTACTAAAACAAGCTCTTTATGCCTCTTATAAAACTCGCAAAAATCAATGAAAAATAAAATTCCAGCCAGTACAAGAACCAGCAAAAAACCATAATTCAACGCATCAGATGGAAGATTATAGAGGAAAAATACAAATTTCAAAAGTGCCAGCGTTATTATATAAAGCAAAATTTCCCTTGCCCGCTCTTTTAAAAATCCTGCAAATATTCTCATTTTGCCACCATATATCCGATTCCTTTTTTGGTCTGAATCACTTCTTTTAGACCAATCTGTTCCAGTTTTTTACGAAGCCTTGTCATATTGACGGTCAATGTATTATCATCGATAAATTCGTCACTTTCCCAAAGTCTTGTAATCAGTGCATCCCTTGATACAATCTTCCCGGCATGTTCTAACAGCATCTGAAACAGACGAAATTCATTTTTCGTCAGTTCCATTTTGTTCTTCTGATACTCAATCGTTGCATCGGCAAGATTTAAATATGCCCCATGCCATTGCATCACATCGACACTGCCCTGAAATTCATACGTCCGTCTGAGCACCGCCTGTACCTTTGCCGTCACTACATTTAAATCAAACGGTTTTTCAATAAATTCATCTCCACCCATGTTCATTGCCATTACAATATTCATGCTCTCGTTAGCCGAAGAAATGAACAGAACCGGCACCTTCGATACTTTTCTGATTTGCTGACACCAGTGAAATCCATTGAAAAATGGCAGAACCAAATCTAAAAGCACAAGCTGTGGCTCAAATTTTAAAAACGTATCCATCACATTTTTAAAATCTGTCACACACTCCACCTTATAATCCCATTTTTCAAAGTGTGTTTTTAGCCCATCTGCAATTACAACATCGTCTTCTACGATTAATATTTTATACATAATGTCCTCATTTATTATAATTCAAACGCTTCCATATCATCCGGCACATAGAGATTTCCATGATAATAGGCTTTTCCTTCTTCGGTATAAAGTACCTTTCTCTCTTTGATATTTTTATCTTCGGTATGATATAAAATCAGATTTTCCACCCCTAATTTTTCTGCCAGCTCACAGGCATCTTTTACGGTAGAGTGATTTTTTTCATACGGATGGAAGGTATCTCGCTGTCCATACAGGCAAAATGCTTCATGAAGCAGCCATTTACTTTGTCTTGCGTATTTTTCTTCCCAATCGCAGTATGGTTCATCTCCACAGCAGGTCAGTTTCTGTCCTTCTTCTAATTCCATGCAGAAACCAAACTGTTTTGCTTTTGTGGAATGAATATCAAAGAACGTCACTTTCTTTCCAATGATTTCTTTTTCTTCTCCATCTGTAACCACCACCAGATGCACTCGTTTTCCGATAAAATCGGTCTGTTTTTTCTGAAGCAGTTTCTCTGAAAGTTCCTGAATTAAAGAAATCACTTCCTCATGTCCGTAAATATATGCATCGCCTTCATAAGCACCTTTCTGCATATTTTGGCAGATAATACGAGTCATCCATACAATTCCCAAAATGTGGTCGATGTGTTTATGGGTCACAAAGATATGGTGAATATCTGCAATAGAAATCTTAGCGTCTTTTAAGCGTTTTAAAATTTCACTTCCGCCGCCGCCATCAACTAATAAATATTGCTTCTCATTTTCAATTACAAAGCAGGTATTATAAACTTCTGTTACTAATGCATTTCCTGTTCCAAGCATTGTTAATTTCATTTTTTTCTTCCTTTCTGTTTTATCTGTTTAACTTTGTTGTTTTAATTCCCGATGTACCTTTTTTCTTACAAAATAGAAGCAAACTGCCTGCATCAAAATCGTCAATGTCCAAGACGCCGGATACGACACAAATAAAATCTTTAAGGAACGATAAGCCGGGAAAACTCCAAAAATCCACACAATTCTTGTTCCAACTGTTCCGATAATCGATAAAATCATTGGCACTGCCGAAGCTCCCATTCCTCGAAGCGCACCCGGAAATAAATCCATCACTCCACACAAAAAGTATGTCACCGTAGTCAGTGCTAAAATTTCCAGACCACAGCGAATAACTTCCGGATCTTCTGTATAAATCTTTAAGATTTCACCACCAAATGCATAGGAACCACATCCCAGTACAAGTGAAACACCTACACTTAAAATAATACAGTCTATCATCACTCGGTCCATTCGTTTTGGCTTATTTACACCATAATTCTGACTTGTAAAACTCATACACGCCTGTGTCACCGCATTGATTGACGCATATAAAAATCCCAGAATATTATTTGCCGCCGTATATCCGGCCATCGCTGTTGAACCAAATGAGTTTACGGAAGACTGCAAAAGTGCATTGGAAAAATTAATGACCGTACTTTGCACCCCTGCAGGAATTCCAACCTGAAAAATCTGTTTCAGATACTCTTTTTTCATTCTTAATTTTGAAAAACGAAGCTGATAACTTCCTTCTGTTTTATAAAGGCACCACAGCACTAAAACGCAGGAAATCAGCTGTGAAATCACTGTCGCAATCGCAACACCTGCCACTCCCATGTCGAATACAATGACTAAAATCATGTTAAGAATTGCATTGGTAACCCCTGAAATAATCAAAAACATCAACGGACGTTTGGTATCTCCAACAGCTCTTAAAATAGCTGCTCCATAGTTATAAAGCATGAAAAATGGCATACCTAAGAAATAGATTTTCATATACAGACTCGACTGGTCTATGACATCCGCCGGTGTCCCCATCAGTTCCAGCGCCCACCTTGAAAAAAGCAGTCCGACTATCGCCATTGCAATTCCACTAATCAACGCCAACAATATCGAAGTATGTACTGTTTCTGACATTTCTTTTTGTCGCCCTGAGGCATAAAAACGTGCAGCCAACACATTTGCCCCAAGTGATACTCCAATAAATAAATTCGTAAACACATTAATCAATGCCGTCGTTGAACCGACCGCCGCAAGGGCGGAACTTCCACTAAACCTTCCTACCACAACAATATCCACCGCATTGAACATCAACTGTAAGATTCCGGAAAGCATAAGTGGAAGAGAAAATGAAATCAATTTGTCCATAATCGAGCCATTGCACATATCAATTTCATATTTATTTTGTTTCATTTTTATCTCCATCTCCCGTCTTTTTTTACTTCTCTTTATCAGTATACTATACAAAAAATTGCAATACAATGGAGAAAAAATCAAAAAATCAGGTAGGAAAATTCCTGCCTGATTCTTTGACTACTTATTCAATTTAATCACAATATCTCCGTCATATGCCTGTAATTTCAGATTGCCATCTTTTCCACTTCTTTGATAACTGCTTTCATCCACATCTTCTTCATGAAGCTTTCCTTCAAGAAAATCCGGTACCTCAATATCGCCAAGACTTGTAGATGCATCAAATCCAAGTGCTAAAAGCTGTTCTTTTTTTGCTTCAATATCGATATCTCCCAAGCTGCTGGAAATGGAATTTTCACCAGTAAACTCACTATCTTTTGCAACGAAATCACCATCGGAAAGTTCAAAGTTACAAGCTCTTATCTTAGAATCATAAGTTTTCACATCACCTAAAGAAGCTGAAACAGCAACCTCTTTTAATGTGCTGTTCTTAATAAAAATATCTCCATCACCTGATGAAACTGTTCCACTTTCAAAGCAGACATGATTCAGCAAAATATTACCCAAAGCACTATTTAGCGTTGCATTTTGAAATTTTGCATTCTCCGGAACATATAATGTTACAACATTTTCATCCGTCGTAAAGTCTTTGTCTTTTGACAGGAATGCTGTAAGAAATCCAATATCTATATGTGTATAAGAATTGGAGTCTGAATCTTCTTTAAGCGTAAGAATTTTATTTTTCACATCATAAGAAACCGGTTCTTTTTCCTTTGAATCTGAAGTCGTATAACTGATATAATACGAATCATCATCAGAAGATACAATCTGCAAGTTTAAAGAAGAAAGATCCACGTTTAATGTGCTATAATCATCTATCTTTGTTTTTTCTAATCCATAAGTTGAATCTTCTTTTGTTGCCGAACCTTTCCATTGGTTTAAATCAGCGGCAAGCACATAATTTTTTCCTCCGTTCAAAAATCCAACTGCAAAGAGAAGTGCTCCTGCCACAACGCATCCCGCACCTGCTGCAAGACAATTTTTAATCCATCTTTTCATGAATCCTTCCTCCTTTTCTAAATCTCTTTGAACGTCCTGAAACCCATTTTGCCAATTTCACGAATAATAATCCAATCCCTTTTGCAAGCGCAACACCAAGAATAATGCTAAGTATTCCAAGACCAACCACGAAAAGTCCGCTTCCACTTATGATTGCAAATCCTGGTACGGAAAACGGAATT